>Ga0247727_10002252_pt1 | contig 44482 bp, 48 predicted proteins | sample WisWelCaveWW1625_FD_202498 | JGI IMG/M metagenome (GOLD analysis project Ga0247727, IMG submission 202498) | Biofilm microbial communities from Wishing Well Cave, Virginia, United States - WW16-25 | ecosystem: Environmental > Aquatic > Deep subsurface > Groundwater > Cave microbial mat | place...
CCGCGTACCTCGGCACCGAGACCGTGGCGCGCCTGCTCGGGCTGCGACTCAACCACCCGCAGACCCGGGAGACACTCGAGCGAGGCCCGAACCAGCTAGCGAGCCGTGCGGAGGCGGCGTACTCGCTGGCCCGCGCCATCGTCTTGCCAGCCGATCGCCTCGCGGCTCTCGACGCCCTCTCGCGCACGTTCGCCCTGCCCGAGCTCTCCGGCTGGCAGCGCAGCGTCCTGGCGCTCGGGCTGCGCTTCGTCGGCTTCCCGTACGTGTGGGCGGGCAGCTCGGAGCGGCCACAGCGGCTGTGGAGCGCAACCGCACCAGGCGGGCTCGTCGACGCTCCGGCCGGGTTTGACTGCTCCGGCTTCCTGTGGCGCGTGTTCAAGCTCGAGCAGTACCCGGATGCACCACAGCTGGCGGCGGTGCTGCGTGGGCGGACGACATATGACATGAGCGGGGAAGTGTCGGCCGCTCTCCGCGTCGGCTTCGACGCGCTGCAGCCCGGCGACGTGCTCTTCTTCGGCGCGCGCGGAACGAAGTCATCCCCGTCGGAGGTCGGACACTCCGGCATGTACGTGGGGGAGGGCTGGTTCGTGCACTCATCGTCGAACGGCGTCACCCTGCAGCCGCTCGCCGGCTGGTACGCGGATCGGTTCGCGTGGGCACGGCGTCCGCTCGCCGAGGCAGGCCTCACCGCCTCCTAGCTGGCGCAAGACCGGGACCCGCTCGCGCGGATCCCGGTCGCGCGAAGATCCCTGAAGGCGTCCGCTTCGCGGCCGCGGCGCTCCCGTTTCACATCAGGCCTCCAGCGAGCTGGCGCAAGACCGGATCCGCGCTCGCAGGGGGTCATGCTTCAGCTTGACCCCCTCCCATCGCGCGAGGATCCCTGAAGGCGTCCGCTTCGCGGCCGCGGCGCTCCCGTTTCACATCAAGCCTCCAGCTAGACGAAGGCGCGTTATCTCACAGATGCCGGCTGCGTCGCGTTTGACACAGCATGCGCACGCACGAGCCCGAAGCCGCCGGCACGATGCCCGGCCTGCGCCTGTACGACTACCCCGCGTCGGGGAACTGCTTCAAGGTGCGGCTTCTGCTGGCGCAGCTCGAACGACCCTGCGACAGGGTCGTCGTCGACATCTTCGACGGCGACATGCTCACCGACGAATACGAGCGCATCAACCCGTTCCGCTCCACCCCTGTGCTTGAGCTCGAGCCGGGCCGCTACCTGATCGAGTCGAACGCGATCCTCGTCTACCTCGCCGACGGCACGGTGCTATTTCCCGACGGGCCGGCGGAGCGGTCGGAGGTCGTCCGGTGGCTGATCTACGAGCAGACCGACGTGATGCCCGCGATCGGGGGTCTGCGCTTTCGGTTGCAGACGGGGCGCCTCGCCCCCGACGATCCCGACGCGATCCGCCGCAGGGGCAACGGGGAGGACGTCCTCGGCGTCCTGGACGGCCAGCTCGCCAGGCGCGAGTTCCTCGTCGGCGACCGATACTCGATCGCCGACATCGCCGTCTACGGCTACACCCAGGTCGCGCACGAGGCCGGGTACGAGATGGAGCGGTGGCCTGCCGTCCAGGCGTGGCTGGATCGCATCGCCCGTCAACCGGGTTACGTCGACGACCTCCAGCCCTACCCGCCCAACGCTCGCCCCGGCTGCGGTCGCTCGATCTACGAGTAGGCGCTACCCTCCAGGTCGAGCCCCAGGAGGAGAGATGACCGAGCTTGCAGAGGCACCGACCGCCGCCGAGAGCGGCGAGCTGAAGAGGATCACGCACTGGATCGACGGTGCCCCAGCGCCCGGCACGTCGGGTCGCAGCGGCCCGGTCTACAACCCGGCCACGGGCCGGCAGACGGGCGTCGTCGACTTCGCCTCGGCCGAGGAGATCGACGCGGCGGTTCGGTCAGCCAAAGCGGCGTTCCCCGCCTGGCGTGCCGTCTCGCTGTCGCGTCGCGCGGAGCTGTTCTTCCGCATCCGCCAGCTCGTGTACGAGCACCGCGAAGACATCGCGCGCTTGCTCACGGCCGAGCACGGGAAGGTGCTGTCCGACGCGATGGGCGAGGTCGCGCGCGGCCTCGAGGTGATCGAGTTTGCGTGCGGCATGCCGACCCTGCTCAAGGGTGGTTTCTCCGAGCAGGCCTCGACGGGCGTCGACGTCTACTCGATCCGGCAGCCGCTCGGCGTCGTGGCGGGCATCACGCCGTTCAACTTCCCGGCCATGGTACCCATGTGGATGTGGGCGCCGGCCCTTGCCTGCGGCAACTGCTTCGTGCTGAAGCCGTCGGAGAAGGACCCGTCTGCCGCGAACTTCACGGCCGAGCTGTTGAAGGAGGCGGGCGTCCCGGACGGCGTCTTCACCGTCGTCCACGGCGACAAGGTGGCGGTCGACGGGCTGCTCGAGCACCCGGACGTCGCCGCGGTCAGCTTTGTGGGCTCGACGCCGATCGCGCGCTACATCTACGAGACGGGCACGAAGCACGGGAAGCGCGTGCAAGCACTCGGCGGCGCCAAGAACCACATGATCGTGCTCCCCGACGCAGACCTCGACATGGCCGCGGACGCGGCCGTCTCGGCCGGGTACGGCTCGGCAGGCGAGCGCTGCATGGCGGTCTCGGTGGTGGTCGCGGTGCACGGCGTCGGCGACGAGCTCGTGCAGAAGATCAAGGAGCGCCTACCGCAGGTGAAGGTGGGCGACGGCCTCGACCCGGCGTCGGAGATGGGCCCGCTCGTGACACGCGCGCACCGCGACAAGGTCGCCTCCTACCTCGACTCCGGCCGGGAGCAGGGTGCAACCGTGGTCGAGGACGGCCGCGAGACTGCGCCCGCGGGCGACGGCTTCTTCCTCGGCGTCTCGCTCCTCGACGATGTGACGACAGAGATGGACGCCTACCGTGACGAGATCTTCGGCCCGGTGCTGTCGGTGGTGCGCGTGGACACGTACGAGGATGCGCTCCGGCTCGTGAATGAGAACCCGTACGGGAACGGCGTCGCGCTCTTCACTCGGGACGGGGGCGTGTCACGGCAGTTCCAGTTCGACGTCAACGTGGGCATGGTCGGCATCAACGTTCCGATCCCGGTCCCCGTTGCCTACTACTCGTTCGGTGGCTGGAAGGCGTCACTGTATGGCGACTCGCACGCGTACGGCCCGGAGTCGATCCACTTCTACACCCGCGGGAAGGTCGTCACGAGCCGCTGGCCCGACCCGGCGACGAGCCGGGTCGACCTGGGCTTCCCTCAAACGAGGTAGGTCGTAGAATCGCGGGCAGAGCGGGGGCAGACATGCGGCGCTGCCCCCGCTTCTTGCTCCCTGCTTCAGCGTCAACCCAGCCGTTCTGAGCTGGGCGCGCGATCATTGCGCAATGAGAGTCGTGATCGAAGGTTCGGCACAGGAAGCGGATGCGGTTGCCCACCTGCTCGTCGCGGAGGGTCACGACGTGCGGATCGCAGACCTGGATGCGGATGCGGGGGAGGCCGACATCGCGTACCTCGACGTGTGGACGCCGGCGGTCGCGCCCCGCGTGGCTGCGCTCCGTGCCCGAGGCGCGCGGGTAACGACGTCGTCCGAGCTCGTGATGGAGCGAGCCGCTCTTGCCGGCGCCCGCACGGTAGGCGTCACGGGGACGGCGGGGAAGTCGACCGCGTCGTCATTCCTCGTGCAGCTGCTCGGGTCGGCGGACGTCTCGGTGCTCGCGGCAGAGGACGGCCGTCTCGGCCACCGGTGGGTAACAGCAAGTGTCGTAGACGGGCTCGCGCGCCTGTCGCCGGGCGATCTGGTCGTCGTCGAGCTGACGAGCTCGCATCTCGCGTTCATGGCCTCGAGCCCGGACGTCGCCGTCGTGACGTGCTTCTGGCCCGACCATCTGGAGCTCCACGGCTCGCTGGCCGCCTACCGCGCGGCCAAGGAGACGATCGTGCGGGGTCAGGCGCGGTCAGGCGCCGTCGTGGTCAACGCCGACGACCCGGCTGCGGCGTCGTTCGCGGAACTGACGCCGGCGCGGCGCTCGTTCTTCTCGGCGGAGCGTGAAGTCAACGAGGGCGCGTTCGTTCGCGCCGGGGTCGTGGTGCTGCGCCGCGACGGCGAGGAGACGGTGCTGGGTGCTGCCCCTTCCGAGCCAACCGCGCGGCAGGCGATCCTCGCCGCCGTCGCTGCGGTCGCAGCCGCCGGGGCTCCGCTCGCGGCAAACGAGGGGGCGCTCGGGCGGCTGACGCCGCCGCCGCACCGCCGGCAGCCGCTCGGACGCGTCGGCGGCGCCCTCGTCGTCGACGACGGCATGGCGGTGACGCCCGCGAAGGCGCGGGCCGCGCTGGCTGGGTTCGCCGACGGCTCGGTGGTGCTGATCGCCGGCGGGCTCGACCGCACCGAGGGCGGTGCCGTGCACACGAGCGCGGAGGAGCGCGCTCTGCTCGATGCGGCCTGCGACGAGGCGGCGCGAGCGGTTCGCGTCGCCGTGCTGTTCGGCGCTGCGGCCGCGATCCTCGAGCCGAAGCTCGAGAGCCGCGGCATCTCCGCGAAGGTCGCACCCGACCTTGACGCCGCGCTCGAGCTGGCTCTCGCCGCAGCGCCGGGAGCCGCGGTCGTGTTGTTCGCGCCGTTCTTCCCGGTCTCGGCGCAGGAGCGGGAGCGCTTCGCTGCCACCGTCCGCGCGGCGAGGAATTACCGATCAAGCCTCTACTAGGCCGCCCGGACGTCGACGGCGGCAACGGCGACGCCGTTCGTGCCGACGCGCACGCGGATCGCAAGTGGCCCCGTCATGGTCGGCGTGATGCGGGCCCGGACGGCTCGCTCCTCGCCGACGCGGAGCCGTCGCGGGAGCGCGCTGAGCGAGACCCGCGCGTCCGGCTGCGGGGTGACGCTGATGCGGTGGACGGCCGTTGCGTCCGGTCCACGGTTGAGAAGGGTAAGGACGGCGGTGAAGGGCTCGCCGACTCTCACGGTTGTCGGCGTCGCGACGACGAAGGAGATCTCCGCCCAGCTCGACACGGGCCCGCGACCGACGACGCGCACCGCGGCGGAGGCATTGTCGTTGTCCGAGCCAGGGTCGCGGGTCCTACGTGCGGCGATGGTGGCGTCGACGCGCAACGGCCGCTTGCCGTCTCCGGCCAGCACCTGGAGGGTGACGGCTGGCCCGGAGCCGAAGCCGAGGATGCGGAAGGCGCAGCGAACGGTCTGGCCGCGCGGCTTCGCGCACCATCCGGGCACGGCGTGCGCCCGGAGCGGGCGGCCACCGTCGACGCGTGCCTCGACCACGAGCCCTGCAGCGCGATCCGGCCCACGATTCGCGAGCGCGATCTCCGCGACCGCGACCTGACCCCGGGCGATCCGGTTGCGGTCGAACGAGACCGAGACACCGACGTTCGCGACCCCGTCCGGGGCCCAGGCGGCCGGCGCGAGGCACAGTGCGACGATCCCCCCCGCCGCGAGCGAACGAGCAGCCCCGGACGGCATCCGGTCAGAGTACTCCTTTGCCGGGCCGGGCCGGGCCGGGCCGGACCGGCGGCGGCGAGCGTATGCGTAGACTCGCGGCCGTGAAGGTGACGATGCTGCTGGCGGACTTCGCGCAGGTCGCCGATGGGAAGCTGACCGTCGTCGGCGGCGGGTGGTCGCTGACCGGCCCGGAGGTGGTGCCGTTCGGGATCGCGATGCTGATCCAGGTGCCGTGGGACCGCGCGAACGAGCGGCATGTGATGCGCCTCGAGCTGGTGGACGCCGACGGCGTGCAGGTGATGGTCGAGGCCGAGGAGGGCGAGGAGCAGCCGGTGGTGTTCTTCGACGACTTCCAGTTCGAGGTGGGGAGGCCCCCGGGTCTGAAGCCGGGCACGTTCCTCGACTTCCCGGTGGCGGTGAACTCGGCGCCGCTGCCATTGGAGCCGGGGACGTACGAGTGGCGGTTGACGATTGACGGCACCTCCGACGCCGACTGGCGCTTGCCGTTCACGGTGCGCGCCGAAGCCGACGAAGCCTGAGCGCAGACCGCCGTCGCACATTCGACACGAGGTCGGCACACATAGGTGACACCTCGTGCGCTTCACTCGAGGCATGCACGTCGTCTCGCCGAGGGAGTCGCCGATGGGGCCACCAACGGTGCGTCAGGTCTACGCCCTCGCGGCGGCGCTCTGCGAGAAGGTCGGCGAGCCGTTTCCAGATCGGCGTGACGACGCCTCCGTCCTGATCGCCCGCATCCGTCGCGAGATCGGCCACCCGGCGCCGGAGCTCCCGCCACGGCGCGGCAGGCGCTCTCGTTCTACGTATCACAAAACGTGATACAATGCACGATGTGGCGGAGCGAGCGATCTCGGTGCGGCTCGACGACGAGGCGAACGACGCGCTGGCAGAGCTCGTCGGCCATGGGTGGACGCAGTCCGAGGCGATCCGGCTCGCGCTGCTGGAGGCTGCCGACGCACGTCGCGGGTACCGGTCGCTTGCGGCGGAGTCGCGGCGGCTGATGGAGAGCGAGGAAGACCGCCGTGAGGCACAGGCGATCCTCGCGCTGATGGACGAGATCGGACTTCCGTGGCCCGACGATGCGGCGGGGTGAGGTCTACCGGCTGCGGCCGGCCGATGCGAGGGGACATGAGGTTCGCGGAGCCCGGTACGCGGTGGTCGTGCAGAGCTCGGACGTCGAGCTGTCGACGGTGATCGTAGCCCCGACCTCCACGTCGGCGCTCGACTCGTGGTTGCGTCCGGCCGCGGTAATCCGCGGTCAGCGCACCCGCGTCATGGTCGAGCAACTGCGCGCCGTCGACGCGCGTCGCCTCGGCCAACCAGCGGGGATGCTGACGAGCGACGAGATCGCGTCCGTCGACCGCGCGCTCGACGTCGTGCTGGGGCTTGCGCCCGGCGGGCGGCGGTACTCCGGCGCGGCGTGACTGTCATTCGTGGTGCCGGCTCGAGAGCTTCGGCCCGGAAGCGGCTCTTCCCGAACCACCCGTCCTGCGCTGCCGGCGTGTCCGCGACAGCGACCGCCTCGCCAACAGCCCGATCGAACGGGTGAGCCACGGCCGCTACCGGAACCGCCTTGACACGGACCGGTAGCGCTCTGACCGGTCAACATGGTGTCCGGCTCTTGGTTGGCCGGTGTCGCCCGGCGCGGGGTGGCGCCGTCTCAGCTCGTGTCGGATGTGTGTCGGCGTGATCGGCGCTGGCCGCGACGAGCAGTGCGAGGAAGCGCTCGGTGGCGGGGGTCAGGTATCTCGTTGCGAGGCGGAGCGCTGATACGCGGCGGCTGGGTGGGTCGGTGGTGAGTGGTCTGATCGCGACGCCTGGGTGTGTCGCGCGGAGCATGAGACGTGGCAGGAGAGCGATCCCTTCTCCGGCGGCAACGAGCGCTTGCGTCATCTGGCAGTCGTTGATGCGATAGGCGACGTGCGGGTCGAAGCCGGCATCGCGGCAGCGGCGGTCGATCATGCGGAAGCTGGGGCTGTCAGCGCCGAAGTCTCCGAGCAGCCAGTTCTCCCCGTCCAGGTCGGCGAAGCGGATCGTCCGGTTGCGCTCGAGCCTGTGGCCGCGCGGCACGACGACGTCGAAGGGATCGTCGAGGAGACGAACCAGGGCGAGGTCGTCGCCGAACGTGTCGCCGATCTCGGGGTAGTCGAACGAGACGCCGACGTCGAGGTCGCCGCGTCGGAGTGAGCGGGCGAGCGCTGAGGGCATCCCGATCTCCGTGATCGTGACGTCGACGTCGGGGTGGCTCTTGCGGAAGGCGCGTAAGGCGTCGACGACCATCGCGGCGCCTGCGCTCGAGAACGTCCCGACCCGCAGGCTGCCGGCGGAGAGGTTGGCGATCGCTTCCACCTCGAGCTCGGCCGCCGCGATCTGCTCGAAGGCTGCGCCGGCCCGGCGGGCCAGCGCGCTTCCGGCCTCCGTCAGCCGCAGCGGCCGGATTCCGCGGTCGACCAGCGTCGTCCCGAGCTGACGCTCCAACGTGGCGACGATCTTCGAGATCGCCGGCTGCGTGTAGTCGAGCCGGTCGGCGGCAGCGGAGAAGGAGCCGGTTTCGCCGACGGCCTGCAAGACGCGAAGCTGCTTCAGCTCCATTACTGCGAGGAATGATATCGATTACATCTCTTCCTTGCAGGAATGACACGAATAGGCGATTCTCTCGTCCGACCTGTACGACAACCAGAAGGAGGACGAAGAAATGACCGAGACCATCACCAAGCCCTACCGCGTCGCATCCGGCGAGGGCCTCGCGGACGTCTGGTGGAAGAGCGGCCGCGTCACCGTCAAGGCCGGCGGTGCCGAGGAAAGCCACGCGTTCTCGCAGATCGAGGTCGACGACCCACGCGGCAGCGGGCCTCCCCTGCACCTGCACCACAACGAGGACGAGACGTTCTACGTCCTCGACGGTGAGGTTACATTCCTCGTCGGCGACGAACGGAGCGACCTCGCGGTAGGCGACTACCTCTTCGGCCCCCGCGGGATCGCTCACGCCTACGTCGTTCGCTCGGAGCGCGCACGCATGCTCGTCACGGCCAGCCCCGGCGGGATCGAACAGGTCTTCGTCAGCCTGGGCGTTCCCGTCACGGGCGCCGAACCCCCGACCGATGCGGTCATGCCGCCGATGGACGAGGCGGTGCGCCTGTTCGCAGGCTACGGCGCCGAGATCCTCGGGCCCCCGCTCTCGCTCAGCGACCTGTCCTAGCTTCGTCACAAGGGCCGTAGGTCGCGGACGCGCACCTGTTCTGTCAGCAGGCGGTGGAAGCGTTCCGGCTCACCGGCCACGTACGAGCGGCAGAGATCTCGTCCGGCGGGGTAGGTGATGATGTAGGTTCGCGAGGTCGGCTCGGTGAGGAAGCGGATCAAATGCGCCGCGAGCTTCGGGGTCTCCAGACCCCAGCGCTCGAGATACGCGTGCGCCTCGGCCTTGCTCGCCCCGGCGTCGTGCAACATCAACGCCGCGTTGACCTCCGCCCACCGGCACGGCTCGAGGGCCCGCACGACGGCGAGAGCGTGAGCGAGATCGAGCTCGATGCCGGCGTCGTGCGTGACCGCGGCGAGCGCCGCCCCGCCCTCGCCCTCGAGCAGCACGGACGGCGCTAGCTCGGCGATCCCCTCCGAGACGAGCGACTGCGGCGTGGGCACGAGCACCAGCGTCTCCTCGAGCAGTCCGCGCCCGCGCACGAGCAGGTGCTCCTTGCTGCAGCGCTCCGCGTGGTGGCCGGGATACGTCTCGTGGATCGCGAGCACGAGCAGCTCGATCGCCGACATCGGCAGGTCGACGTTGACGACGATCCGGCTGCGCAGGTCGCCCAGGTAGTCGCAGAACGCCAGCCAGGGCTTGTCGCGCACGATCTCCAGGACCACTCCCTCCCCGTCCGGCAGCTCGACCAGGCCGCGCGTCCACACGCGCGCCTCCTCGATCACCGCCGCCACAGTCCGCTCGACCCGCTCGGTGGGCACGCGGATCGAGTCTTGCCACCGCTCGTAACGCTCGGCCAGCGTCCCGTCGCCGGGGAGCAGCTCCTCGAGCCGCTCGTGCGCGGCGGCGAAGACGGCTTCGTCGGTGTAGGTCGGCCGCACGCCGTAGCACCCCTCCACCTCGTCGGCGTACGAGCCGGACTCGCCCGCCAGTACGCCAGCGTAGGTGCGCAGCCCGACCACCTGGTCGCGCAGCCAGCCGTCTTCGAGCTCGTCCAGCAACGCCTCTGCGGCGGAGACGAGCGCTCGTGGGTCGACGGGCGGCTCCGCCTCGACGGCGGCCGCCAGCTCCGGAGGGCCGTAGTAGGCGTCGACGAGCCCGTCTACGTGCCGGCCGAGCTGCAGCCCCAGCCGGAGGTAGCGCTCCACCGGGTACTGGGTCACGCGGCGATCCTACGCGTACGATCCCGACGTGGCGGCCGAGTATCCCGGAGCAGTCGCAGCAGTGCTGCCGTCAGGCGAGCAGCCGATCCGGGCAGCCGAGGTGGTCGGAGCCCTCTCGCTCGCGACCGACCTCGGCACCGGGCAGCCGCTCGAGCACGCGTTGCGCACCGCGGTGCTCGCCGTCCGCCTCGGCGAGCTCGCCGGGGCATCGCCGAAGGAGCTCGCGGACACGTACTACGTCGCGCTCCTCCACGCCTCCGGCTGCACGTCGAACGGGCACGAGGCGATCCAGGTGTACGACGACGACATCGCGCACAGGGCTGCGTTCTTCCTCATCGACACGACCAACCCCGCGGAGGTGCTCGCGTTCTACCGGGCGAACATCGGGGCGGGCCGCCCTCCGGAGGTGCGAGAGGCGCTCGTCGCGGAGGCGATCGTCGACGCCGGCCCGAGAGCCCGTGAGGCGTTCGCGACGATGTGCGAGGTGGCGCAGCGATTCGCAGGGTGGCTCGACCTCGGCTCGACCGTCCAGGCTGCGCTCGAGTATGTGTTCACGCGCTGGGACGGGCGGGGATTCCCGGCCGCCCGCGGCGACACGATTCCGCTGCCGACGCGCCTCCTGCACGTGGCGCGGGACATCTCGCTGTTTCTCTCCGCCGCAGGCCCTGACGAAGCACGCGCCGTCGTCGAGCGTCGCACGGGCGCAGCGTACGAGCCCCGGCTCGCCGAGCTCGCCGTGCGGAGCTTCGACGACCTCCTCGCCGGTCTGGACGAGTCGCGGATGTGGGAGCAGGCGCTAGAGAGCGAGCCGTTCCCAAAGATCTGGATCGCGGGCGAGAGAGTCGACGCCGCCTTCACGGCGATCGCCGCGCTCACCGGTCTCAAGTCGCCGTGGCTGCGCGAGCACTCGACCGGGGTCGCCGAGCTGGCCGAGGCCGCCGCCTGGCGCATGGGCCTCTCCGCCGACTCCGTCACTCTCGTGCGGCGCGCCGCACTCGCGCACGACCTCGGCCGGATCGGCGTGTCGAACGCGATCTGGGAGAAACCCGGGCCCCTCGGGTTCGGAGAGTGGGAGCGGGTGCGGCTCCATGCTCACTTCACAGAGCGCGCTTTCGCCCAGTCGCCGGCGCTCGCCCCGATCGGGCTCCTGGCCGGCGCTCACCACGAGCGGCTCGACGGCTCCGGGTACCACCGCGGCACGCATGGGCCGGCACTCGATCAGGGGGCCCGGATCCTTGCCACCGCCGACTGCTACGGGGCCATGCGCGAGGCGCGGCCGTACAGGCCGGCGCTCGGAGAGGCCGCGGCCGAGGCGGAGCTGATGCGGGAGGCGGACGAGGGGCGGCTCGACCCGGACGCCGTCGACGCCGTCCTCGCCGCCGCCGGCCACCGCGTGCGGCAACGGCCGCGCGAGCTGCCGGCCGGCCTGACAGGGCGCGAGCTCGAGGTCCTCCAGGTGCTCGTGCGCGGCAAGTCGAACCAGGAGATCGCCGCGGATCTCGGCATCTCGGCCAAGACCGTCGGGCACCACGTCCAGCACGTGTACGAGAAGGCCGGCGTCCGCAGCCGCGCCGCTGCGACGCTCTGGGCGTTCGAGCACGAGCTCGTCCTCGCCGGATAGGGCGTTCGCCCGATGCCGCCCGGGCGTCCGGGGCGCACACTCTCCGCACCATCGGCGTCGAGCAGCGGCGCCGAGGACGCAGAGGAGGAGAGAGATGCTCCTGGCAACGACGACGGTCGAGGATTTCGACCGCTTCCTGAAGATCTTCTCGACCAAGGGCGCCGAGAAGCGGAGGCAGCACGGGTCCAAGGGCTCGACCGTCTTGCGCGATCCCAATCAGGCCGACCGGGTCTGGGCGATCTTCGACTGGGACGGAGAGGGTTGGCAGAGCTTCGCCTCCGACCCGGACGTCCCGGCGATCATGCAAGAAGCGGGGCACAAAGGCAGGCCCCAGGTGGCGGAGCTCGCCGGCCGGTACGACGCCTAGCACGTCTCCCAGCACCGGATAGGGCGTTCGCCCGATGCGGCGCGGTGCTGCCGGCACGCATGCTCGTCCGGTCGAGCAACCAAGGAGGAGCGATGAGCACCATCATCACGGAGCACCCGAACGCTGCACTCGTTCGAAACGCGTACGAGGCGTTCAACACAGCCGACATGGAGGCGCTAACCGAGGCCTTCGACGAGAGCGGCTCCTGGTACACGCCGGGGCGCAGCCTTATCGCCGGCGAGTACCGGGGTCGCGATGCCGTCTTCGCGCAGTTCGGCCGGTACGGGGGCGACACGGGAGGCACCTTCAAGGCCGAGCTGAAGCAGGTGTTCACGAGCGGCGACGGCCGGGTGATCGGCCTGCACCACAACAGTGCGGAGCGGAACGGCAAGCGGCTCGACACCGACTGCTGCATCGTCTTCGAGCTCGAGGACGGCCGCATCACCTCCGGGCGGGAGCACTTCTTCGACCTCAACAACTGGGACGAGTTCTGGTCGTAGCCCCGCCCGGGGCAAGCGCGGCAGGTCACGCTGACGGCTGACGACGAAGGCGGTCCCAACGAGTGCCGAAACCCCTGCAATTGCGGGGGTTTCGCTTGTTGGAGGATGACGGCGCTGCACAGCGCCGATTCTCGTTGTCAGGTTCGGGTTCGGCGCAGCACCTTGACCATGGCGGCGATGTGTTCGGCTCCATGGCCGGCGGCCTCCGCCCGATCGAGGATGCCGGCCACGAAGTCCGGAACCTCGGAGTTGATCTTTGCACCCCGTGCGTGGTCCCTGATCCGTTGGAGCGCGGCGTTCCAGACGCTCAGGGTCGCGGTGGGATCTCCAAAGTCGTCCTCCTTCACGGTCTCGATGATCCAACGGGCTGCATCATTCACACCGACGGTCGCGTAGAGGCCAAGGTCGACGCCTTCGGATTCGCAGAGCACGATTCCGTGGGCCGCGCCAGCGTAGGCGCCGTAGAGCGACGAGAGCCAGGCCAGGTCGAGCGCCGCTGCCGAGCCGACCCTCTCGCCGACGAAGCGAATGTCCTCTCCAAGTGATGTGAGCAAAGCCTCACAGTGGTCGAATACCGACCGACGCCCCGAGTACACGATGGTGGCGCTGGGGGTCCCGATGTCCTCGGGGTAGCAGAGAAGCGCCCCGTCGAGATAGTCGGCCCCTTGTGAGGTGAACCATGCCTCGAACTCGCGGGCCTCTTGCGGAGTTCCGGTGCTCAGCTGCACGACCACACGGCCCGACAGCCTCCCGACGACGTCCGCAGCCTCGAGCAGGGCTCGGGTCGAGGGGTAGTCGTCGATGTTGACGAGAACGACCGGGCTGGCCTCGACCGCCGCCGCGACGGTGGCAGCGGGCGCTGCTCCCATATCGACGAGCGGTTGCATCCTGGCGGGCGAGCGGTTCCAGACGGTGACGCTGTGCCCACCGTTGACGAGTGATCGGGCGAGCGCAGATCCCATCAGACCAAGTCCCAGAGCCGAAATGTCGCTCATCAGGAGCTAGCTCCTTCGTCCGTTGCAGGGAGCGAGAGAGGACGCCTAGCGTCGCAGAAGGCAACGAAACTCGGCCTGCCTCTGAGACGTTGAACGCGACGTAGCTCGCGAGGGACGCCAGCGTACGAGGGATCGCGAGTGCCTGTCAACCGGCGGAGCGTCCCGCCTCTCCTCAACGGATAAGTTCTACGCGCCCTCGGAGCGGGCTTCGGCGTCCCTCAGGTACTGGTGCACGAAGGCGATGGCCATGCTGCCCTCGCCGACCGCTGCCGCGACCCGCTTCACGGGACTGAAGCGGACGTCGCCGCAGGCGAAGATGCCCGGGACGCTCGTCTCGAGGAGGTACGGGTCCCGGTCGAGCTGCCACCGTCCCGCGGCGCGCACGTCGGAGCCCGTGAGCACGTAGCCCTTCTGGTCGAGTGCGATCTCGGGTGGCAGCCACGCGGTCTCGGCGTCCGCGCCGATGAAGATGAAGAGCCCACCCGACTCGAGCCGGGTCGTCTCGCCGGTCGCGTTGTCGACGACGTCGATCGCCTCCAGCGAGGTGTCGCCGTGCGCAGCAGCGACTTCCGTCCGGAACAGCACGCGGATGTTCGCTCGGTTGGCCAGCTGGTCGACGAGATAGCGCGACATGCTCTTCGCCAGCGTCTCTCCGCGGTACAGGATGGTCACGCTCCGCGCATGGGAGGAGAAGAACATCGCCGCCTGGCCGGCTGAGTTGCCGGCGCCGATGATCTGGACGTCCAGGCCGTGGGTATTCGGGGCTTCGCTGCGTGCGGCGCCGTAGGAGATCCCTTTGCCCACGAAGTGGTCGAACCCCTCGATCTCGAGCTGCCGCCACGAGACCCCGCAGGCGAGGATGAGCGTCCGTGCTCGCAGGACGTCGCCGCCGTCGAGGAAGACCTGATGCGTCGCCGCGTCGATCCGCGTGATCGACCGTGTGACGACGATCTCGGCGCCGAGCCTGCGCGCCTGCTGGAGCGCTCGGCTCGATAGCTCGCCGCCCGACACGCCCGAGGGGAAGCCGAGGTAGTTCTCGATCCGGGAGGACGTGCCCGCCTGACCGCCCGGCGCCTCACGCTCGACCACGATCGTCCGGAGTCCCTCGGACGCGCCGTACACGGCTGCTGCCAGCCCTGCAGGCCCAGCGCCGACGATGACGGTGTCGTACTCCGCAGCCGCGGGCTCGGTCGCGATGTCGAGGAGCTGGGCCACCCGGCGTAGCTGCGGTCGCACCACGGTCTTGCCGTTCACGACGCGAACGACGGGGTAGTCGTCCTCGGCCGGCAGCGCACCCGCCCACTGCTCCGCGTCGGCGGGCACGTCCGGCTGGACCCATTTGAACGGGATCTGGTTGCGATCGAGGAAGCGGCGCAGCTCCGCGCAGGAGGCGTCCCACCGGTGGCCGAGGACGATCGCGCGGGAGGCGGCGGTTGCGGACACGAGGGCCTGAAGACCTCTAGGCCCGCTGATCCGGTCGCCTGCCAGGCGCCCCACGTGCTTCGCGACCTCGGGTGCTTCGGCGGCGACCGCGTGATAGTCCTGAGGCTCGATCCGGATCACCCGTGACGCCTCCGCTGCCCGGAACCCGGCGGGGTGGGGCATTCCGAGCGTGATGGATACCTCCCCGAAGATGTCACCAGGCCGCCGCTCGCCGACCACGCGCTCCACGCCGTCGACGAGCTTGACCGCCTCGATCCGACCTTCGAGCAGGGCAAACAGAGCTCCCTCGTCGCCGTCGTGCACCGCGTACTCGCCGGGGCTGAGGGAGATGTCGGCGGCGACGCGACAGAGCCGCTCGAGGTCGGCCGGCTCGAGCGTCGCGAAGAGGGAGACCTTGGCGATCTCGTCCAGGGTCACCATGCGCGCGATCGCCAACGCCGACCCGGGCACGCCGCGCTCGTGGCCTCGACCGGCACCTGCACCACCTGAGCTTTCCCCTGCGGTTCGCGTGCCACGGGGAGCACGCTACTTGCGCCGCTCCACGGCGGCGTGGGGAGAGTGATCCACCCGCACGAGACCCGGGCGCGTCGAACGGCCGACGCAGGTCAGGACGATGGAACTGAAGGGGCACGTTCTAACCCCAGGTGCAACTCGAGCTTTGGCGTCGTGTCGAGATCCGGTAGGAGTCGCCCGGCGTTGGTCGCGGATGCGCGGGTTGATGTTTCGGTCAGGAGGGCGTAGGTTCTCGCCTGGCCTCGCGTTCGCGCAGCTCGATGCGGCGGATCTTCCCGGTAAGCGTCTTGGGCAGGTCGTCGACGAACTCGATTGCGCGCGGGTAGGCGTAGGCGGAGAGGTGTTCGCGGACGAACGACTGGATCTCGTGCGCGAGCTCGTCGGTCGGCTCGGTGCCGGGTAGGACGCGCACGAATGCTTTGACGATGTGGCCGCGCAAGTGGTCGGGGGAGGCGACCGCGGCTGCCTCGACGACCTTTGGATGAGCGACGAGCGCCGACTCGACCTCGAAGGGGCCGATGCGGTAGCCGGCGGAGATGATCACGTCGTCGTTGCGTCCCTCGTACCAGATGTAGCCGTCGTCGTCCTGGCGGGCGACGTCGCAGGTGTGGAACCAGTCGCCGCCGAAGACGCGCTCCGAGTCCTCGGCGCGGTTCCAGTAGCCGAGCGGGTAGTGAGGGTTGGTGCGCGCGCGGAGGCATATCTCGCCGGTCTCGCCGACGGGCACGGGCTGGTCGTCGTCGTCGAGCAACGCGACGTCCCAGCCGGGTGTCGGCTTGCCCATCGAGCCGGGGCGGATCTCCATCGTCGGGTAGTTGGCGCACAGCGGATAGCTCTCCGAGAGGCCGTAGAAGTCCATCACCGGGATCTCGAACTGGCGTGTGAACCAGCTGATCACCTCCGGGTTGAGCGGCTCCCCTGCCCCGCAGGCAAGCCTGAGCGAGATGCCGGGATAGCGATCGGAGATCTCCCCGAGTGCGGCCATCGCCCGCAGCGCGGTCGGTGTTGCGAACAGGTTCTTGACCTTGTACTTCTCGAGCACGTAGAGCGTCTGCTGCGGGTCGTAGCCGCCTTTGCGGGCGAAGACCGCGATCGGCGCCCCGAAGCGCCACGGCCCGAGGATGCCGGGGATGATGCCCGCGATCCACGCCCATTCGCCGGTCGAGTGGAAGACCTCGTCCTCGCGTACGTCGTGCACGAGCTCGAACTCGTTGTGCGCGAGCAGGTACCGGTGGGCGTGCACGATTCCTTTCGCGAGCCCGGTCGTGCCGGACGTGTAGTAGATCTGAGCCGCCTGATCAGCCGCGGTGTCGAGCGTCTCGCAACGGTCGGATGCCAGCGCGACGGCGCGGCCGAACTCCTCGTCGACGACGAGCACGTGCTCCAGGTGCGGCAGGCCGTCGCGGACGCGGTCGATCCGCTCGCGGTTTGCGGCATCGGTGACGATCACCTTCGCCGAGCAGTCGCGCAGCCGATGCACGATCGAGTCGTCGCCGTAGAGGACGGAGAGCGACAGCAGGACGCCGCCCAGCTTGTACGTCGCAAGGAAGGCGGCGGCGGCCTCGGGGAGAGGCGGCAGCATGACGGCTACGCGGTCGCCTTCCTCCACGCCGTAGGCGCGAAGCGCGTTCGCCGTGCGATTGGTGAGCGCCTGCATGTCGCCGAAGGTGAGCGTGCGTTCGTTTCCCTCCCAGTCCTCCCAGTACATCGCCGGCCGGGACGGCTCGTGCTTGTCGAGCACGTCGGCGGCGATGTTGTAGTGGGCCGGCACGTCCCAGCGGAACGTGCTCCGCATCTCGTCGTACGGAGCCGGGCGCCAACGTCGGTGGGAGCGAGCCTGTGCGATCTCGGTTGCCATCGTAAGCCTCCGCATCGGTTGATTGCTCGAAGGTACGCCTCGATCTGCCGACGCGTAATGCCCCGCGTGGTGAGACTCTTGCTTCCCCTTTGGTAAGCCCCGGCCGTAGCATCCTTCGGATCGATGTCCGCCCTCGACGCAACTCCGCCCGACCTGACTCGCCGGGAGCGCGACGTGCTCACGGTGCTCTGCCGCCCGGCGCTACAGAGCAACGTCTTCGAGGAGCCGGCCTCCGTCCGGGAGATCGCCGCGGCGCTCGTCGTCACCGAGGCCGCGGTCAAGCAGCACCTGCTGCACCTCTACGACAAGTTCGGGATCGCCGAGACCGGCGAGCGCCGCCGCGTCCGCCTCGCGCGGGAGGCGATTCGCCGCCGTGCCGTCGTCCTCGTCGATTCGGCGCAGGCCTCGACCGCGGAGCTCCCGGAGGTTCGCTACGTCCGCAGCGGGGAAGTGAACATCGCCTACCAGATCGTCGGCGACGGGCCTGTCGATCTGGTGTTCGTGCCCGGGTTCATCTCGAACCTCGAGTCGGCATGGTGGCACCCGTCGATGGCCGCGTTCTACCGGCGCCTCGCTCGCTTCTCGCGACTCATCGTCTTCGACAAGCGCGGCACCGGCATGTCCGACCGCGCGACCGGCATCGCCGACCTCGAGACCCGGATGGACGACGTGCGCGCGGTCATGGACGCCGCCCGCTCGCCGCGCGCGGCTCTGCTCGGATACTCGGAGGGCGCCTCGATGGCGGCGCTGTTCGCAGCGACGTACCCCGAGCGAACGCTCGCGCTCCTCATGTACGGCGCGCTCGTCGCGCTCCGCTGGTCACCCGAGACGCCGTGGGCATTGACCCCGGAGGACTTCGACCGTTGGGTTGCGGACATCGACACGCGTTGGGGAACGACCGAGTACTGCGACGAGCAACTTCGTGTCGACGGTCCGAGCCGGGCAGACGATGAGGAGTTTCGTCGGTGGTACGCAACACGGCTCCGGCTCGGAGCGAGCCCCTCGGCAGCCGCAGCGGCAGTACGAATGGCCGCTCAAAGCGACATCGCGGCGATACTGCCGGCGATCCGGGTCCCGACGCTTGTCATCCACCGAAGTGGCGATCGCCTGGTGCCGGTGTTCAACGGCCGCTACCTCGGCGCCCGCATTCCCGCCGCGCGGTACATCGAGCTGGCGGGAGACGACCATCTGCCGTGGGTCGGAGACTACGAAACGCTCGTCCTGCCGATCGAAAACTTCCTCACAGAGGTCGGTGGCGACATCGTCTCCAAACCCGACCGCGCAGTCACAACCATGCTCTTCGTGGACTTCGACGGCTCGGCCCAGAAAGCGGTCGAGCCCGGCGGCCCCGGCCGGCGAGAACTGTTGGACCGCCATCGCGATCTGATTCGACGTCAGCTCCTCGACTACCGCGGGAGAGAGCTCGATACCACTGGGGACGGCTTCCTCGCCTCGTTTGACGGGCCCGCCCGCGCTATTCGTTGCGCATGCTCGGTCAGCGAGGCGACGCGCACTACCAGGGTCGAAGTGCGCATTGGCCTCCACACCGGGGAGTGCGAGCTCGTTGAGGGCAAGCTCGGGGGAATCGCCGTCGACATCGGCGCTCGCATCGCTGCGGAAGCCGAGCCGGGCGAGGTGCTCGTCTCCGCAACGCTCAAGGATCTCGTCGCGGGCTCCGAGATCGAGTTCCTCGAGCGAGGAACCGTCACGTTCGCAGGCATACGTGGTCAAAGGCAGCTATTCGCCGTCGACCGGCAATCGGTGTTGACGCCCCGGCCCGAGATCGCGTGAGCTCGATCGAGTTTCTCCGCCGACCCACCGCAGCGACCGATCGGCGCTAGCCTGAACCGCCGGCTCGATCGCGACCCGAGGGTTCGTGCCTCACCGGTTAGTTCTCTCGGATTGGCGGAAGTCGGGCACGAACCTCACCCAACAGAGGTCGGGGTTCGTACCTGACACTTTGGTCATCTGGGTTTCCCCTGGAAGACCAGGGGTATGGAGCTCGGCGGACTCGAACCCGCCATGCTTTGCGGCCGCGAAGCGGACGCCTTCAGGGATCTTCGCGTGGCGGGAATTCGCTCGGCGGATTCCCGCCTTGCGCTGATAAGTGGAACTAAGCGGGGCACGTTCGAACCCTCGACTCCAGGTTGAGCTTGCCCAGTTGAGTCAGCTCCACCGGCGGCTCCTGGACAACGCTGCTAGGAACCCGCGACAGCCGCATCCCGCGCCGGCCAAGACGAGCCCTGTACTCGAGACTGTCACGCTGGTACTCGAGCGGGCTGAGCGGCCGATGCAGGCGCGCGAGATCCACAAGGCAGCCGAGCAGCTGCTGGGTGAGCCACTTCGCTGGCCGTCGGTGAAAGGGATCCTGTCCGCGTACGCGATCGGGGGCGACGGTCGGTTCCGACGGATCAGGCACGGCTGCTACGAGATCACGCGGTCTCATGGTTGATCCAGGTGTTCGAGAGAGTCGGCGTTTCGTTGGCGGATGAGCTCGCCGACCTCGTGACCGTCGGCGAGTGGGTGATCGCGAATCAGCGCGAATTCATCACCGAGGACCACGGGGAACGACTCCTGCGCTGGGCTGACGCCATCCGGCGAGCCTGATCGCTTGCCATGGCAGGGGATCCAGCCCTTATGCAGGCGCTGGCGCCGAGTAACGGTATGCGGCTCAGTAGCCGTTCTGAAACCCGTCCCCAAGGGGCCGGATGTCAAGACGGCCTCGAGACGGGGCTGACTACGAGGCATGAGCGCCAACCTCGCACAATCTCCCGTTCTTCCATTTCACCTGGGTGACCCGACCTCGTTCGCCGCTCTCGCCCTGATCCCGCTTTTCCCGGCCGACGAGCCGCGGCCTTGAGTACATGGGCCTCGACGAGGCGGTCGCGCACGGGCGGCTTGCCGTCACCGGGGTCAGCGACCGCGGTGCCGTCGGGACGCTCTTCGTATCGAACCCGCTCGACCCGGCCGGCTCCGAGCGGCGCGACGGATGCCCGATTGTCCTCATGACGTCCCCATAGGGTTCGGCTGATGAGCACGCTCGAGGCGATCGTGCTCGGCATCGTTCAGGGACTGACTGAGTTCCTGCCGATCTCGAGCACTGCGCACCTGCGCGTGATCCCCGCCTTCGCCGGCTGGGAGGACCCCGGTGCGGCCTTCACCGCCGTCACCCAGCTCGGGACGCTCGCGGCCGTGCTCCTCTACTTCCGACGCGACCTCTGGATGATCGGCCGCGCCTGGCTCGCCGGCCTGCGCAGTCGCGATCTACGGCACACGCCCGAGTCGATGATCGGATGGTTCATCCTCGTCGGCACCGTCCCGATCGTCGTCCTCGGCGCCGCTTTCAGCGATCAGATCGAAAACGGGGTCCGCAGCCTGATGCTCATCGGAGTGACCTTGATCGCACTTGGGCTCGTCCTGCTCGCCGCCGAGAAGCTCGGCACCCAAGGCCGCAAGCTCGATTCGCTGCATTGGCGCGACGGGATTCTGATCGGGCTTGCGCAGGCGGCCGCCCTCATCCCCGGCGTCTCGCGCTCCGGTGCGACGATCAGCGCAGGCCTGTTTCTCGGTCTTGAACGCGCCGCCGCCGCGCGCTACTCGTTCTTGCTCTCCATCCCCGCCGTCGTTCTCAGCGGCGGCTACGAGCTGCGCCAGATCGGCGAGCCCAGCGGCGCAGACTTCGGACCGACCGTGCTCGCCACCCTGCTCGCCTTCGCAACCGGTTACGCTTCTATTGCTCTTCTTCTGCGCTTCCTCACCACCCACACCGTCGTCCTCTTCGTCGTTTACCGCATCGCCCTCGGTTCGCTTGTGCTCATCCTCGCCGCGATGAGCCTGATCGAATAGATGAGCGTCGGGCGCACACGGCGCGATTCGCGGTGAGCTACGCCTCGGATCGAGGCGACGGCGACGTAGGCCGGCACCGACTCGCCCAGCAGCGGCAAACCGTCCGAGCCACTGCGTCGCCTACGACCCGGCGGCGCGCCTGCGTTGTACGCTTGAGGAGGTGATGGGATCATGAAGCGAGCGTTCGCGGCGGCTACGGTCGTGCTTTGTGCGGCGCTGGTCCTCACGACGTTCGCCTTCGCGCGGTCTCGGGTTGCGGCCGTTGCGGTCACCGCGGGGAAGCCGAGCGAGTTCCGATTCACGCTCTCGAAGCAAAGCGTCCCGAAGGGCCCTGTTACGTTTGCGGTGACGAATCGCGGAAAGCTTGGGCACGACTTCAAGATCGCCGGCAAGAAGACGCTGCTCCTGGCTCGCGGCAAGCGTTCAACGCTGAAGGTGACTTTCAACAGGACGGGTCGCTTTCCGTATCTGTGCACTGTGCCGGGGCACGCGGCTGCCGGCATGAAAGGCACGCTCGTCGTCAAGTAGCGACGAGCACGGCATCACGGCCGGTTCGGATACCAGAGCGAATCCGGACCCGGAGCCTCCGCGTATCCTTCTACGGATGCGCCGCGTCGCGATCCTCACCGTCATGCTCGCTGTTGGTCTCGCCGTCGCCGGTTGCGGTGGTGGCGGTGGTGGCACGACGACTGATACGCAATCGGCGGAGTCGACAGACAAGAGCGGCGACAGCAAGACTGTGACGGCGCCGAGTTGGGCTGCGCCTCTCCTTCGCAAGAAGGGATCGGAAGGCGCGGCCGTCATGGCCAGCTCGGACTTCGCAGTGGGCGGAAATCGGGTGAGCTTCCTGCTCGTCCGCGACGATAGCTCGCTTGTTCGTGTGCCGCTTGCCGACGTGTACTACCAGCCGACGGCGGGCGGGCCAACGAAGTGGGCGATTGCTCGACTCGTATCGATTGGCGTGAAGGCATCGCCCGCCGAGAAGGACGACGTGAAGGAGATCTACGTCGCCAAGCTGCAGCTGCCGCGGACCGGGAAGCAGTGGATTGTGATCCAGCCTCGCGGTATCGCCTTTCAGGGGTTCCAGATCCTCGACGTGAAGGCGAAGCCGACAGCGATCGCGGTTGGAGAGCAGGCGCCTGCGTCGAAGAATCCGACGCTCGCCACCAAGGCCGCCTCCAAGATCACGACGGCTCGACCGCCGGATACCGGGCTGCTGCGCTATTCGGTGGCGGAGTCGCTGCAGGCGAAGACGCCATTTGTTGTGGCCTTCGCCACGCCGGCGTTCTGTGAGAGCCGTACTTGCGGTCCGACGGTCGACGTCGTTGATGCAGTGCGCAAGCGATTCGAGTCAAAGGGCATTCGGTTCATCCACGTCGAGATCTACGAGGACAACCTCCCCGGAAACGGCGTCAACCGCTCGGTGAAGGAATGGAAGCTGCCAACAGAGCCGTGGGTGTACGTCGTCGACCGCGGGGGCGTCGTTCGAGACCGCTTCGAGGGAGCGATCTCGGTTCCCGAGCTCGAGCAATCGATTCGCCGGAACCTGCTGAACTGATCGGTCGCTGCGCAGGCGCACGACGGCTCCGAACGGCTCAGGCGATGCCGATCCGGGCGGCGAGTTCGCGCGAGACGGCCGTCTCCCCTGCCGGTGTGCGAAGCGTCAGCGGTCCGGCGAAGGGGGCGCGCGCCAGGAGCTCCAGCTCTGTGCCCGGGAGAACGCCGATCTCGCGGAGGTAAGAGAGCAGCGAAGCATCGCCGTCGGGAACGACGCGTACGGTGACACGTTCACCTTCGCTTGCTTCAGCGAGAAGACGCCCGCCGGTCGAGACGAGATTGAGCCGGGCGTCCGGAATAGGGTCGCCGTGTGGGTCGTGTGTCGGAAACCCGAGGGCCGCGTCGATTCGTGCCTCTAACGCCTCCGATAGCGCGTGCTCGAGCCGATCCGCTTCGTCGTGGACTTGGTCGAGGGTCAACCCCAGGGTGTCGACGAGAAAGCGCTCGAGCAGCCGGTGATGGCGAAGGAGCTCGAGAGCGGCCCGCCGGCCGCCGGCTGTCAGCACCAGTCCTCGATATGGCGTGCGCTCGACGAGGTCGAGCTCGGCGAGACGCTTTGCCATCGCCGTCGCGGACGGAGCGCTGACCCGCATCCGCTTGGCGAGTGCCGATGTGGTCACGCGAGCGCCGTCGATCTCGAGCAGATAGACCGCCCGCAGGTAGTCCTGCGCGGCAGGTGTGAGATCCGCGAGTTTTGTCGACATCAAGATCGATCTCAGGATACACTCAGCTTCTGATTAGAGATGCCTAAACTCTCTCGCAGAAGGCTCCTGGCGCTATGTGCGCCTCTCGCCGCCGCACCCGTCACCGGAAAGCTTGCCTTCGACGGTGAGGCCCGAGCCGCAGACCACTCGTCGCATCGCCAACCAGCGTCGCATGAAGCCGGCTCGAATACCGCGATGGGTCATGCCGCGATGATCGGCGAGAGCGCGCCGGCCGTCGGCGGCCCCAACGATCTCGATGCGCTCCTTTACCCGCCCGAGCCGCTTGCATACAAGCCGGGCCGCGTGCGGGAGTACACGCTGACGGCCGTCGACGGCGAGCTCGAGGTCGCTCCAGGTGTCTACTTCCCCGCCTGGACCTACAACGGCACCGCGCCGGGCCCCGTGATCCGCGCGACCGAGGGCGACGTCCTCAGCGTCCGCTTCGTCAACGCAGGTGCGCATCCGCACACGATCCACTTCCACGGCATCCACCCGGCGAACATGGACGGCGTCTTCGAGATCGTCTCCCCCGGTGGGGAGTTCACCTACGAGTTCCCCGCCCGCCCGGCCGGGATGCACCTGTATCACTGCCACGCGACTCCGCTCAAGAAGCACATCCACAAGGGTCTCTACGGCGCTTTCATCATCGACCCGAGGGAGCCGCGTCCACCCGCGCAGGAACTCGTTCTGGTGATGAACGGCTTCGACACCGACGGTGACGGCGGTAACAACTTCTACACGGTCAACGGGCGCAGCTTCTACTACGCCCGCTACCCGATCCGGGTCAAGCGCTCACAGCTCGTCCGCGTCTACCTCGCCAACCTGACCGAGTTCGACCTCGTCAACTCGCTCCACCTGCACGGCGACTTCTTCCGCTACCAGCCGACCGGCACCAGCGACTACTGGGAGTACACGGACACCGTGATGCAGTGCCAGGGTCAGCGCGGCGTGCTCGAGATCGAGTTCGCGAACACAGGCACGTTCATGTTCCACGCGCACCAGTCGGAGTTCACCGAGCTCGGGTGGATGGGCTACTTCGAGGTCGTCGACTAAAGTGGAAGCAGGCTCCGCCACGCTCCGCACACGGCTGGGCTGGCAACTCTGGGCGCTTGCGCCGATCCTCCTGCTCGCGCTCGTCGTCGGCCTCTTCGTCTCGAGCGGCTCGTGGCTCGTCGACCTGATCGGGCGCAACCCTCCGCCCGCGGACGAGTTCGACGTGCGGCGGGTCGAGTTCCGCCCGAGTGAGATCCGGATCCGTGTGCGTAACCCGCAGCCGGACGACCTGACAATCGCGGCGGTCACCGTCGACGACGCGATCGTGCCGTTCACCGTCGACGGACCAACCACGCTCGGGCGCCTCCGCTCCAGCACGATCGTCGTCCCCTACGACTGGGTTGAGGACGACCCGATCGCGATCGGCGTGACGAGCTCGAGCGGTATCCAGACGACCCAAGAGATCGCCGCCGCCGTCGAGACGCCCACTCCGACCGCAACGGGATTCCTCGGATACGGGATCATCGGCTTCCTCGTCGGTGTCGTCCCCGTCGCGCTCGGGCTCCTGTGGCTACCTTCGCTGCGCCGCGCCGACGCGCGCTGGCTGTCCGCCTTCATGGCGTTGACCGCGGGGCTGCTCACATTCCTCGGTGTCGACGCGCTCGCCGAGGCGTTCGAACTACAAGGAACGCTGCCGGCCGCGCTCGGAGGGCCCGGGCTCGTATTGCTCGGCGTCGCGCTCAGCTACCTGGGGATGACATTCCTGTCTGCCCGTCTCGGCCGCGGCACGGCCGCGACCGGTGTCGCTCTCGCGCTCCTGGTGGCCATCGGCATTGGCGTGCACAACCTCGGCGAAGGACTCGCGATCGGCACATCCTTCGCCTTTGGCGAGCTGCAGCTTGGGACATTCCTGATCGTCGGCTTCATGATCCACAACGTCACCGAAGGCCTCGGCATTGCCGCTCCGGCCGCACGCGAGCGGGTGAGCCTGGCCCTACTTGCCGGACTCGCGCTCGTGGCGGGCGCGCCGGCGATCATCGGGACCTGGCTTGGCGCCTACGTGACCAACGACGTTCTCGGCGTGCTCTTCTTCGCAATCGCCGCTGGAGCAGCGCTGCAGGTTGTCGCGGAGGTTGGGCGCTACGTCGCCCGACAGGCGCCCGGAGGACTGCTCTCCGGCTGGGCGATCAGCGGCTTCCTTGCCGGTATCGTGGTGATGTATGTCACGGGTCTACTCGCGGGCTGAGCCCGGCCCGATTCAGCGCTTACACCTCTCTACGGCTCCGGTTGCTGAAGATGACGCCAGCGAGCACGAGCGGGAGGCTGACGAGGACGAGGTCGAGCACCCAGTTCGGCGGCGTGGCGCCGGCGAGTGTGAACCCGGCAACGATCGCGACTCCCGCGATGCACCAGCCCGCGAGATACAGGTCGACAACTCGTTGCAGCACCGCGCGAACCGTAGACGATCCGCAAAGCGACGGCGGCCCGCTGAGCGGGCCGCCGTCATTGCAGGATGCTGGACGCGCCGGCCGGGGTCGCGTCGAGTCTCGACGATGTCGCCCGGGTGCCCGTCGTCACCCGTCACGATCACGAGCGTACGGATTTCGGTGAACTCGGGCTGCTGAAGTTCCGTCTGCCAGTGGGCGGTGCTGCTGGCACTATCAGCGTATGCGACGTTCACTGAGACCGTGGCTCCTTGTCGTCCCGCTCGCCACGCTTGGTGTGCTGGCGGGGCACGAGATCGCCTATGCGCTCACGAGCACGCCGCCCGAGGAGCTGCACGGCTACATGAGCCACGTGCCGCAGATCACGCTGCTCCTCACCCTGCTCTCGCTCCTGGGAGCCTCGTTCGTCGAGCGGGGCAGGCGGTTGGCGCGGTGGCCGTTCCCCGCTGTCGCGTTGGCTGGCTTCGTCGCGCAGGAGCACATCGAGCGTCTGGCACACGACGGCTCGGTGCCGTTCCTGCTCGACAAACCCTTCTTCCTCGTCGGGCTTGTCGTGCAGGCGCTCATCGCGATCGCCGCCTGGCTGCTCGCCCGTCTGCTGGTCCACGTCGTCGGCTCCGCCCAGCCCGAGCGAAACCGACGCGTGGGCGGCCCCATCGACCTGCCTGTCCCTGTAGGTGTCGCGCCGGTTTGCGGCGCGGTGCCGGGCGCGGGGGGTCCACGCGCGCCTCCTCTCGATCGCTGACGCATAAGCCCGCGTGTGTGCGCGGGCGTCATCGATCGAGAGGAGAGCTTCATGGGCACACGAGTTGTCCTGGCCGTTGCGCTCATCACTACCCTCGTCGCGCTCGCCGGGTGCGGCAGTTCCGGCGATTCGCAGAGCGCGCCCGAAACCGAGACCGCCACGACCGCTCCGGTCGGCACGACTGCGCCGGCGACCGGCGAGACCGAGACGACGACGGCGTCCACACCCAAGCCCAAGCCGTCGACGATCACGATCCGGGTGGTGGGCGGCAAGCCGCAGGGCGGCATCGCGAGACCGTCTGTGAAGAGGAACGACCGGGTCGTGCTCGTCGTCCGCTCGGATACGGCGGACGAGTTGCACCTGCACGGCTACGACATCTCACGCGAGGTCGCAGCCGGCGGGAAGACGCGAATCGCATTCGTGGCGAGGATCCCGGGACGCTTCGAGCTTGAGCTCGAGCAGAGCGGTGTCCAGCTGGCCGAGCTGACGGTGCGCTAGCCATGGGCCTCGTCGCGCACGGGCTCGGCGGCGTCAAAGACCTGCCCGTCCCCACGTGGATCTTCTACTGGGGCGGCGCCGTCGTGCTCGTACTCTCCTTCGTAGCGCTCGGTGTGTTGTGGCGCGAGCCGCTGCTGGCACGACACGCGCATAGCCGGAGCATGCCCCGCTGGGTCGATCGCGTCGTACTCTGGACGCCGCTTCGGGTCGCGATCCAGTCGCTCTCCGTCATCCTGTTCGTGCTCGTCTTCGTCTCGGCGCTCGTCGGCGATTCCGACCCGTTCCAGAACCTCGCCCCGACGTGGATCTACGTCGTCTTCTGGCTCGGGGTGCCGCTGCTGTCGATCTTGCTCGGCAACGTGTGGCGCGTGCTCAGCCCGTGGCTCGCGATCGCCGACGGCTTCGTCTGGCTGCGGGAGCGAACCGGCCGAGAAGCGCTGCCACTCGCTGACTACCCCGAGCGCTTGGGTCGTTGGCCGGCGGCGGTGTTGCTGTTCGCGTTCGTCGCGCTCGAGCTCGCGTACACAGATCCCTCGTCCCCTCGCACGCTTGCCTTCGCGACCGCGATCTACACGTACGTGACGCTGTTCGGCTACGCGTCCTTCGGGCGGCAAACGTGGCAGGACCGCGGTGAGGGGTTCGCCGTGGCGTTCTCCTATCTTGCGCGCATGGCGCCGATCGCCGTCTTCGGCGAACGGCTGGTCCTTCGCTGGCCGTTCACCGGGCTCCACGGAGCGGAAATAATCCCCGGCTCGCTCGCGGTGATCGCGGTGATGCTCGGCTCGGTGGGATTCGACGGCCTGAGCCGGACGAGCTGGTGGCAGAACCTCGTGGCAGACGTCGGGGCGCCGTACGTGATCGACAACCCGGACCTTGGGGAGCTGCTGGTGGCGCTGGTCAGCCTTGCCGGGCTCGTCGCGGTGATCCTCCTGGTCGGGCTGGCCTATCGCGGCGCCTGCACGCTGATGCGATCGACGGTGAACGCGCCGCGCTCTCTGGTCCCGGACTTCGTGCTCAGCCTCGTCCCGATCGCGTTGGTGTACGCAGTCGCGCACTACTTCTCGCTCTTCGTGATCCAGGGGCAGTTCGCGATCCCGCTGCTGTCGGATCCGCTCGGGCGCGACTGGGACCTGCTCGGCACAGCCGCCTTCGCGCCCAACCTGGCGCCCTTCTCGCCTGACACGGTCTGGTACGTGCAGGCGGGAGCGCTCGTCGCCGGCCACGTCACCGGCTTGGCCGTCGCGCACGATCGCGCGGTCACGATCTTTCGCGATCGTCAGGATGCGCTGCGCTCGCAGTACCCGATGCTGGCGCTGATGGTCCTCTACACGGTGGGAGGGCTGTGGCTGCTCTCCCGGGGATAGTCGGTCACGGCGGCCTGTACGGCGCTCTGGCGGAGAGCGCGATCGCTCTTGGCTTCGCACTCTTCGTCGCATGGATCTGGTGGCGAGAGCACCGGAGACGGCTGAAGGGCGAGCCGCGTCGAGCACACATGCGCGAATAACGGATGAGCGCGATGATCCTGCTCGCAGCGAGCCCTTGGACGAGTTGGTCGTTTCCGCCGCTCGTGCTCGCCGCCGCGGTCGCGACCATCGCACTGTTTGCTCAGGGTTGGCTGCGGTTGCGCATACGAGGGAGGCCGGACATCGCTTCGTGGGGACGCGCTGGCATGTTCGCCGCTGGCGTCGCCGTCATCACGCTCGCGATCGTCTCGCCGATCGACGCCATCGGGGAAGGCTACCTCCAAACGGCGCACATGCTCCAGCACGTGCTGATCGCCGATCTCGGCGTGGCGCTTGTCGTCCTCGCCCTGCGCGGGCCTCTCACCGTCTTTTTCCTGCCACGCGACCTGCTCGCACCGCTGGCGCGCGCTCGGTGGCTGCGCCGCTCACTCACGTGGTTCCTGCGCCCGCGCGTGATCGTCACGCTCTGGCTGATCGTGCTCGTCGCCTGGCATGTTCCAGCGCTGTACGAGGCGGCGCTTCGGACACGAGTCGTCCACGATCTGCAGCACGTCTCGTTCATCGCCGTCGGCGTGCTCCTCTGGGTCTTGCTCATCGACCCGACCCACCACGGACGGCTGAGCGTCACCGAGCGGATCGGCGTGGCGGCGATCGTGCTCGTGGCGGGGCAGTTGCTCGCCTATGTCATGGTCTTCAGCTACCGCCCCTTCTACGGGGTGTACGCGGACGAGCGGTACCGGCTCCTCGGTCTGTCGCCGCTGACCGACCAGAAGCTCTCCGGGGTGGTGATGATGGTCGAGCAGGCCCTCACGGTCGGCCTGTTCCTCTTTCTCCAGCTGACGAGACGAACGCGAGCAGGCGAAGCGCGCGCGCGAGACGATCCTGCATGACGCCGTCACCCTGGTCGTTCACGTTCGAGCCGCTCTTCATCGCGCTTGGGGCAGTGGCGTCGTGGCGCTACGCACGCGTCTGGAAGACGGAGTGCCCGGCACCGCCTCGATGGCGTGCGTGGCTATTCGGCGGTGGTGTCGCCCTCGTTGTGCTCGCGCTCAACTCGCCGCTCGAGACGATCGCGGTCGAGTACCTCGTGTTGTTCCACCTCCTGCAGAACGTGATGATCTCGGACTGGGCGCCGCCACTCCTCATCATCGGCCTCACGCCGTCGATGCGCACAGCCCTCGCGGCGCGGCTCGGAGGCTGGTTCGCGGGTGTCACCCGCCCGGCGATCGCCCTCCCGGTCTGGCTTCTCGGCTGGTACATCGTCCACCTCGGCGGCGTCTACGACGCGTTCTTGCGGAACCCGGTTCTGCTCAACGTCGAGCATCTGTTCCTGATCGCTATCGGCCTGCTCTTTTGGTGGCCGGTTCTCACGGACGCGCCGCGTAGCGTGGCAACGCTGATCCGTCTCGCCTACGTGTTCGGCGCGTTCGTGGGATCGGCGTTCCTCGGGCTGGCGCTCACGTTCGCACCGCCGTTCTACGACTACTACGTCGAGCGGCCTCGGCTCTGGGGGATCTCGCCGGAGGCCGACCAGAATCTCGGGGGCATCCTTATGTCGACAGAGCAGGCGCTCGTTTTCTTCTCGGCGATCGTCTGGCTGCTTCTCAAGCTGTTCCGTGAGGAGGAGGAGGCGGAGCAGCGCCTCGCAGACGAGCAGCGTGCCGCGGGACTCCGCAAGCACTGACACTCATGGTGTTCTCGTACTGAGGGCGACGCGGATGTCGTGCGCGAGGTTGCGCGGTGAGAAGTCCACGACAGCGTGCTGCGTCGCGAGCCAGGCAAGGTCCGGCCCGTGATCCTGACAGGAGCGGAGTGGATGTCCGCCTCGCCGGACTCGAGCGAGGACAGGATCTGAAAGCGACGCCACACCGCGCCCATGACGGGAACAGGCCCGACGAGATGGCGGATCGCTTTCTCGCCCGATGGCGCGCGAGGAACGCGCGTACATTTGCGCGTGTGTCGTCGCGGGGGTCGGTACTGACGACTGCGGTCGCCCGGGAGCGCTCACTCGGCGTCAGCAGCCGCCAGGTGTTGGCGATCCGACCGGCGATGATCGGGCAGGCCTCCGTGCACATGGTGTCGAGGAACGTCAGCGCGACAACCATTCCGCCTAGGTCCTCGGAGCGCAGGAGACGGCCGTTCTCGTCGCGCAGCGCGAACACAGGCAACGTGAGCTCGGGCACAGCCTCGCTGTCAGCCCGCCGGGGTGTCACCGATTCAACTGTTCCCGCACCGGCATGAAGACGGCGTGGAGGAGGTCAGGCACTGAGACCCGCTCCTGAACTTCGTCCGTCGCAGCAACGCGGGCGGCTTGCTGGCGCTGATCTGGGTTGTGCCGGGTCATACGTTCCCCAGGCCCAGCTTCTCGAGGACACGGTTCAGCAGCACCCGCAGCACGTAGAACTTGCCCGCGAAGAGCAGTCCGCCGAGGGCGACCAGAATCGCGCCGCTGCCGATCTGGATCGCGAGGTAATGGTTTCGCAACCAGCGGAAGAGGCCCATCGCGCGGGTGAACAGGGCGCCGGCGAGGATGAACGGGACGGCCAGGCCCGCCGAGTAGGCGAACAGGAGAACCGAGCCCTCGAACACTGTGCCCGAGTTCCCGGCAAGCACGAGGATCGACCCGAGCACCGGCCCGATGCACGGCGCCGCACAGACCGCGAAGGCGCCACCGAGGAGAACCCGCGAGCCGCGCGATGGGGCCTCCTGAACGAGGCCCGCGCCGAGCAACCGCTCCGGCCACGGAAGCAGGCCCATGAACGCGAGGCCAAACACGATCAGCACGAAACCGGCGATCTGCTCGAGCAGGAACTGATTCCGAAAGAGCGAGCCGCCGACCGCAGCGGCGGCCGTGCCAAGCGCCACAAACACGGCGGTGAAGCCGACGACGAACGGGACGCTCGCACGAACGACGCGCACTGATGAGCCGGCCTGGCCGAGCCGGTCGGCCTCTACCGCCGAGATGGCAGAGAGATAACCCGGAACCAGCGGGAGGACGCAGGGCGCGAGAAAAGAAACGAACCCCGCCGCGACCGCCACCGGAATCTCGGCCGCTCTGACCGTGGCTATCAGCGATGAAGCCAAGGTCGCCGCTTCACAACGTCGCCGAGCTTGCTCCGGAACCGGTCGCGCCCCTTCTCTTCTCCGAACGCACCGGAGGAACCAGCGATGGCGATCGCGACGAGTCCGGCCGCGAGAAGCAGAACGCCTCCGGTTGCGATGAACGCGAGCCTCACGGCGCCTGGCTCCCGAGCAGCAGGGCGATGTCGCGCTCGAGCTCGTCGCGGGAGACGGCGCCGATCGCGTGCGCCACGATCTGCCCCCGCGCGTCGATGTAGTACGTCTCGGGTACGCCCGTGAGTCCGTACGCGGTGTAGCTCCCGTCGCTGCCGTCGCGGACGGATGGATAGGGCACGTCGAGCCGGTCGAGGAAGCGCCGTGCGTCCTGGACGAAGTCCTGGATGTCGAGGCCGAGGAAGGCGATGTCCTTCCGGTGGGCCGCGGAGGCCGCAGCCAGGTACGGGGCCTCCTCCTTGCACGGTATGCACCAGGACGCCCAGAAGTTGAGAACGACGGGCGTGCCTCGCAGCTCCTCGAGCGTGACACGGCCGTCGGCAAGCGCGGGTAGCGCTCGCGCCGGCCAGTTCTGCCGCTTGTTCCAGATCACGGGCAGATCGAACGCCGGGGCGGAAGGGCGGTCTCCACGCTTGATCGCGGCGACGAGGCTGGCGCCGCTCGATCCGTGCACGACTTTCCAGACCAGCACGCCGAGGAGAGCGGCTACCAGGGAGAGCGCGAGCAGTTGTGCGACAAGGCGCAGGCGGCGCTTGCGCGGCGTCTCTGGCGCGGCCGTGTCGCTCATCACCGCCCCTTTCGACCGGAGCGATGCATCCACAGCATCAGCGCGCCCATACCAGCGGGCAGAGAAGGATGAAGGCGAAGGGAACGAGCCCTTCCACTATCCTCCTCTCCCCGGACGGCCTCGGACGACCATGCGCTCCTGACCTGTCATCTCCCGTCCAAGAGTACGTGCCCGATGAGTGGCGGTGGTCACGGCGCAGTTGCCGATTCGGTCGGCCGCTCGCCGACGGGCCGCTCCTCGGGCGGGGCGGTGTTGACGAGCAGGGCGGCGACCAGCAGAACCGCGACCCCGACGATGCTCTCGCCCATGAGGCTGCGCCCGACCCGACCGCCAGCGGGCTCTACTCCGCGCTCGAGACGCGGTCGCACGAGGAAGTGATGCGCGGCCCCCCAGAGAAGCGCCAGTGCGACGAGCGCGATCTTGACCAGCAGCACCTGCCCGTATCCGGTCGACCACAGATCGGAGAGCGCCGGCAGCCTGAGCAGTCCGAGATAGATGCCGGCCACGAGCACGACGCCGACGAGCACGGTTGCGATGCTCGAGAAGCGAAGAAAGGCGCGATGCCGGTCGGGCTGCTCGAGACGCCATCCGATCAGCGCCAGCGTGACGACGCCGCCGATCCAGATCGACGCCGCAGTAATGTGCACCCAATCGGCGGTGACCGAGAAGGCCGAGGAGTTCGGCTCGCTCGCCGAGTGCCCCGAGAGCGAGAAGCCCGCCGCGAGCGTGAGGGCGACGGCGAGCGCGGGCCATAGCGGCGTGCGCGATCGTCGCAGCCAGGCGAGCGTGAGCAGGCACCCGACGAGCGCGCAGCCGAGGGTCATCCACACCCACGCGATCCCGAACCGCGTCCCTCCGGCGAAGGGCGACAGATCGGCGTAGAGGAAGCGCTCGAACGGCAGCTGGAGCGCAGCATCCACTCGCAGCAGGAGAGCGGCGACGCCGGCGTCGATCGTCACGAGCGCCGCGGCGCCGACGAGCGCGAAGAAGGCTTGGTCGAGCCGCTCGGGCAGCGCTCTCGGCAGCACCAGTAACCTGAAGGTGAGGCCGCCGGCGAGCACCGCGAGGCCGAGGTAGGCGAGCCAGCGGACGAGCTTCTCGAGCGTGGAGGGGCTACTGGCGCCGACGGCTTCGGTCGGTGGCGGCGCCTCGACGCCGACGCCGAACGTGTACAGGCCCGAGACGATGTGTCCATCGGAGACAGACAGCGTCTGCCAGCGCACGGCGTAGGCGCCGCGTGCCAGCGGTCGGAGCTCGGCGAGCAGCGACCGCCGGTCCCGACCCAGGCGTGCCGGCCGCGAGACGATTCGGCCGTCCTCGTCGCGTACGACGATGCCGTTCGTGATCGGCTCGATCACCTGGCTGAAGCGCAGCACCACGCGGTCGGGCGAGATCTCGATGCGCTGGCGGAAGTCGGGTGTGGCGGAGTCGAGGTTGGCGTGAGCTGACGCGGCGGCCGGAGCGGCGAGTGCCGCAAACGCCACCACAAGGAGTGCCCGCTTCACGGCTGCACCTCTGTAACCGCGGGCTTCGTCCCGGCGAGCGGCGACAGGTGCCCGAAGATGGGGGCGAGGTCGCGGTCCGCGTAGAGCATCACCGAGACTGCGATCGCGAGACCCGCGAAGCCCGCAGAGAGTACGGTTGAACGCGGTCGGAAGACGAGCGCGAGCGGCAGCAGGGAACCGATAATGAGCGTCCAGCCGATCAGGTGGTGGAGGAAGGACGAGCGCATGAACAGCCAAGGGTTGCGCTCGTGGATCACGAACATCGCGCCTGAGACGGAGAGGGCGAGTGGCACGAGCAGGTTCCACCAGCGGCTCGTCAGGCGGCCGACGACGAGGCCGAGCTGGGCGATCCCGGCGAGCATCATCAGCTGCGCCCAGCTCGTGTGGGCCAGCATGTGGATCGGCGAGACGACGAAGAACACGGTGACCGGCCACATCGCCGCGCCGATCCCGAACAGGACGGTCGGCAACAGGTAGCGGCGCCAGGTGCTCCCGTTCCAGAGCGTCTCGCCGACGATCGCGCGTGCGAGCAGGCAGAGTCCGAAGCCGAGGAGCAGAGTCGCGAACAGCCAGTGGACGTTCTCGGCTGGCGGAGTCACGGGCTTCGCTCCAGCGTCTGGCGCAGCGGTCGCGCGACCAGGAGGTGGAAGAGCAGTCCTATCGCCGCGACCAGCAGAGGCGGCTGGGCGATGTGGTCCCAGGCGCCGTGCGCACGCGGATCGAGGAGTGTCAGCCGGTAGGGCTGGGCAACGGTCCATACGACTCCGGCCAGGACCGTGAGAGGACCGATCGCCGACAAGGCGACGACCCTCCAGGCTGTGTGGCTCGCTCGCTCGAGCGGGCCTGCAACTTCGATCTCCATGTTCCCTCCCTCGTGGTCGGCGACGCACCGGGCCGTCGAGGCGGGAGTGCCGCCCCGATCAGGCGAGCACGGGGGGAGGTCGGCACTCGAAGGCGAGGCCGAAGAGCGCCCTGGGCGACTGAGTGGCGGCGCTGGTGCAGCGCCCGACGGAGAGCGGCGCTCGAACAAAGCGGAACAGGCTGCGGAGCCGCTCGCCGTACCGCTCCAGCGCCGTCAGCCAGCGGCTCAGCGTGCGCCAGAGGACGGCGATGACGACTGCCAGCACGGCGAAGACAGGCACCTGGGTGTGCAGCCAGGGTGTGACGAGTGGCCAACAACCGCCGCCCGTGAGCTCGGCGCTGCTCGTCGGCACCAGGTAGAGGATGGACATGGCCGCGAAGCTGGCGAGCCAGGCGCGTGGAGAAAGGCCGATCGCGGGCAGGGGTCTTCTCGCTTGCCAGCGGCGGATCCTCAGCATGCGCTCGCCCGCAACCGCCAGTCGGTGGGCCTTCACCAGCCTCCAGGCAAGCCTGGCGAGCAGCAAGGCGATCCCGATCTTCGCGCCGACCACAACCGCCGGCCATGCGTCCATCCCGACATGCGCGCGCTGCGGGACGTGACCAACGAAAGGAAGATGCGTCACGAGCCAGCGGCCCGCCACCTCACCTGCCAGCACTGCGACGAGCAGCGCTCCCGCCGCGAGTTGCCCCCGCCGAGATCTCATAACGGAAACGATACGACGCGCCGCGCCGGTGGGTAAGTCATCGCAGTCTCTGCTTCTCGCGTGCCCTGCCCTCAGAGACCGAGACCCAGATGAACGCGAGCACGACGGCGAGGCCGAAGAGCAGGATCTCGAAGCCAAGCATCATCGAAGCGGCGCGAACCTGATCCTCCTTCTGTGTCGGCCCCCACGGAGGCGGCTCGGCCGAGACGTAGTACGCCGACGTGGTGGCAAGCCAGAGTACGGCGACTGCGGGGAGCATGGCGAGCCGGCTGACCATCGCGTAGACGTGCCGCGCCCACCATGGAAGGTCGCAGGTGGTCAGCGTAGCCTTGAGGCTCTCCCAGTCGTGCACGCGTGCGCCCTTCCGGAAGTCGAACGCTGCGAGCCAGACGAGCAGCCCAAAAACGAAGAAGCTGGAGTGGTCGAGCAGATGAACGAACCCGTCCGGGATGGCGAGTCGGTGCACCGGGGGCGCCACCCAGATGTAGGTTGCCACCGCCCACAGGACGAGGCCGCCGGCGGGTGACAATGCAAGCCGGACGCCACGCGCACGCCGGTCACTGCCGCGACTCGCGCTCTCGTACCATCGTCGGCCAAGGAGCCCAACCGTCGGAGGTAGGCCGATCAGAAGCAACGGCGCGGCCAGATCACCGAGGATCACGTGCTGCGCGATATGCGCAGAGAGCGATCCCTCCTCGCCCAACGTGTCCAGCGGCGAGGCGACGGCCGCAACAGCGAGCAACCAGCCGAGGAAGAACACCGGGGGCCCCCACCAGCGCCAGCGTGCGTCCCGCCGATGGCGCTGCAGCACGATCGCTCCGAGGACAGCGAGCGACACGAACACCGCGAACAGGCCGCTCCAGAGGTGGACCGTCAGAGGCCGCCTCCGTTGAAGGTGACCGCAGCGATCAGGGCGACCGCGTTGAACACGGCATGAAGGATGATCGGCGGGTACAGGCTTCCGGCTCGCCAGCGCAGCGCCGCCAGGATGACGCCGAAGAGCGAGAGCACGGGAAGCCCGACGACGAGCCCATGCGAGAGCCCGAACGCGATTCCCGTCACGAGGATCGCCGCCCACGAGCCGAAGGCCGAGCTCACCGCGGCGTACCCAAGGCCCCGGTAGGTGGTCTCCTCGACGATCGGAGCGACGATCGCGATCACGACGAAGTTCGCGGCGAACGCCCCCGCCCGGGCCGAATCCCAGCCGTCGGGAACGAGCCCCTGCTCCTCTCCTGCCTTCAGGAACACGTTCAGGATCGCCCCGGCCGCCCAGATCCCCGCGACACCGGCCAGCGTCAGCCCCAGGGCGCCGGGCCAGGAGCCCGGCCGGCGGAACCCGAGTGTCTCGCGCGACAATCCGCGCGAGATCGCAAGCACGATCGCGAGCATGAGCGCGTACTGCACGGCCGCCGCTATCGCGGTCGAGTACTGGTAAAGGACGTCGTTATCAGGTGGTCCAGGCGAGGCGGCGTTGGCGGTGTAGGCCAGCGCGATCAAGGCCGTGACGAGCACGGCCCACGCGACGAGCTTGCCGGCCGGAACCGGCTCCTCCCGGTGCGCTCCATTGGTCGCCGGAAGGGCGTCCGCGCCCACGCGGTCTAACCGAAGTCGAACATCTCGCCGAGGAAGCCGCCGCGCTTCCGCCTCTTCGTCGAACCGCGAGCCGATCCGTGCTCGCCGCCGCGGTAGTCGTCGCCCGCCCCGCGCGAGGCACCGCGGATCTCGTCGGCGAAGTCGCCCGAGCTCGCCGCCTCGAGCTCGATCAGCCTGTCGAGCTCGCCACGATCGAGCCAGACGCCGCGACAGCGCGGGCACGCGTCGACCATGACACCGTTGCGGTCGATCGCGACGAGCATCGTGCCGGCGTCGTGGGGGCACTCGAGCGTCGTGACTGTCCCATCAGGCATGTTGTGCATCCTCCTCTGCGTGGTCGTGGTCGTGGTCGTCTCCGGCGGCGGCAACGGCAGCCGGGGCGACGCGCTTCGGCACAGGCAGCAGAAGAGGCGCGCCGCGAAGAGACCCGCCGGGACGGCCGCGTATGAGGCGCAGTCCGTTGCCGACGACGATCAGGCTGGCGCCGACATCGGCGACGACCGCGCCCCACAAGGGCAGCGCACCGGCTGCGAGCACCGCTGCGGCGGCGAGCTTCGTGCCGAGCGAGAAGGCGATGTTCTGGCGCACGATCCCCTTCGTCCAGCGCGCCAGGCCGATCAGACCGGCGACCTTGCGCGGATCGTCGCCCATGATCGCGACATCGGCGACCTCGATCGCCGTGTCGCTGCCTGCGCTCCCCATCGCGATGCCGAGGCTGGCGGCTGCGAGAGCGGGAGCGTCGTTGACGCCGTCTCCGACCATCGCGAGATTCGAGCCGAGCGTGGCGATCGCGGCGGACTTGTCCTGCGGCAGCAGGCTCGACTTCACCTCGTCGATCCCCACGTGCGCCGCGACCGCGGCCGCGGTCGTGCCGTTGTCGCCGGTCAGGAGCACGATCGGGGCGATGCCCAGGCGGCGGAGCTCGGCGACCGCCTCGACCGCCTCCTCGCGCAGCGTGTCGGCGATCCCGATCAGCCCGACGGGCGTGCTGTCACGGACGACGACGACCGCTGTTTGACCGAGTGCCCGCAGGCGCGCGAGGCCGTCGGTCACGGCGGTCGGCAGGTCGCCGTCGACCAGGCGTGGATCGCCGATCGTCACGATCGTCCCGTCGACGCGTCCGCGTGCGCCGAGACCGGTCAGCGCCTCGAAGCCTTCCACCGGCCGCGTCACGAGGTCACGCTCTGCAGCGCCGCGCACGATCGCGCGTGCGAGCGGGTGCTCCGAGCCCTGCTCGAGCGAGGCGGCAAGCGCCAGCAGGTCGTTCTCGCTACCGGCAAGCGCCTCTACCGCCGCCAGCTTCGGCCGGCCCTCGGTCAGGGTGCCGGTCTTGTCGAAGGCGACCGCTCGGATCGCCGCCGCCTGCTCGAGGTGCGCACCACCCTTGACCAGGACGCCGGCAGCCGAGGCACGACCGAGCGCTGAGACGATCGCCACGGGAGTCGAGATCACGAGCGCGCACGGGCAGGCCAGGATCAGCAGCGCGAGCGCGCTGTAGAACGATGTCGAGAACGAGACGCCGAACAACGGGGGCACGGCGGCGACGAGCACGGCCACGCCCACGACCGCGGGCGTGTACCAGCGGGCGAACGAGTCGACCCAGCGCTCGGACGGCGACTTGCGCGCCTGAGCCTCTGCCACGAGCTTGCCGATCCGGTCGAGCGTCGTGTCACCGGGCGCCGTCGTCGCTTCCACCAGCAGCAGCCCCTGGCCGTTGAGGGTGCCGGCGAACACGTCGTCGCCGACGGCCTTGTCGACCGGTGTCGACTCGCCGGTGATCGGCGCCTGATCGACGGCCGACGACCCCTCGCGCAGAACGCCGTCAACGGGAATGCGCTCACCCGGTCGCACCACGACGAGGTCGCCGACCGCGACCTCCGCCACCGGGACCTCGACCTCCTCGACGAGCGCGAACGCCCCCTCTCCCCGTCTCCGGCGCACTCGCGCCGTGTCGGGCGTGAGCGAGACGAGCCCCGCCAGCTCTCGTCGAGCTCGATCGACAGCGCGTCCCTCCAGTAGCTCACCAATCGAGAAGAGGACGACGACGAGCGCGGCTTCCAGCCAGGCCCCGATCGCGGTGGCGCCGACGGCGGCAATCGTCATCAGCAGGTTGATGTCGGGCCTGCGGGTGGCGACGAGCGCTGCCAGGCCGGAGCGTGCAAGCGGCACGCCGCCCACGAGCATCGCGCTGGCGTAGAGCGGCACCGCGGTCAGGCCGGTGGCCAGGTCGACGACAAGCGCGACGCCGAGCAGGGCCGCTGCGACGAGCGTGGTGCGCTCACGCGTCGGCCACGCTCGGAGTCCCGTCCGCTCCTCACCCGTGCCCTCGATCCGATAGCCGAGCCGGCCTACCAGGCCGGCGATACGGTCGAGCTCGACGACGCCGGGCTGGTACTCCACACGCATCGTCTCTGCCGGGAAGCTGACCGCCACGTGCGTGACGCCGCCGAGACGCGAGACCGCGCGCTCGATCGTCTGTGCGCAGTCGGCGCAGTCCATCCCTTCCACCCGGCAGATGCGGTGCGCGTACGCGCCCTCGAGATCGAGCCGGAGCTCGCGCGCCGCCTCGTCCAGGCAGTCGAGCGAGCAGAGGTCCGGGTCGTAGCTGACCCGGACTGCGTCGCGGCCGACGACCGGCTCGACAGCGACGACACCGCGATGATTCGCCAGGCCCAAGCGCAGGCGATCCGCGCAGACCGCGCAATCGTCCGGCTCGAGGAGTGGGAGCTCGATGACAGCGGCGGACGTCATCTACACGACCATCCGCTCGTGAGGAGTCGTGCCTGCAGGCTCGACCTGCAACGTCACGTGCTCGATCCCCATCTCCTCGCCGAGCACGGTGGTGGCACGCTCGAGGACCGGGGCGGTCTCCACGCCGAGTGCGAGATCGAGATGCCCGCTCGCGACACGCAGCCCGGACGTGAGCATCCACACGTGCAGGTCGTGCACGCCCGCTACACCCGGGACGGCTGTGAGCCGGCGTCGCACGTCGTCAACGTCGATCTCGGATGGAGCCACCTGGAGCAACACGCGGAGCGCCTCACGACCGAGCCGGTAGGCACGCGGCAGGATGAACAGGCCGATGCCGACCCCCACGATCGGGTCGACGTATGGCCATCCGGTCGTGATCAGCACGACGCCCGCGGCGATGACACCCACTGAACCGAGCATGTCCGAGAGCACCTCGAGGAACGCCCCGCGCACGTTCAGGCTCTCCGCCGCACCCCGGCGAAGCAACAGGAAAGAGACGACGTTGACGGCCAGCCCGATCGTGGCGACGAGGAGCAGCCAGACGCCCGGCACGTCAACCGGATCCTGGAAGCGACGCCACGCCTCGACAAGCACGTAGGCGGCGATGCCGAACAGGAACACCGTGTTGACGAGCGCCGCGAGCACCTCGAGCCGGTAGAGCCCGAAGGTCGCCGACGGCGATCGATGGCTCTGCGCGACCTGGATCGCAGCGAGCGCCATCCCTAGCCCGGCCACGTCGGTGAGCATGTGGCCCGCGTCGGAGACGAGCGCCAGCGAGCCGACGGCGAAGCCGGCCGTCACCTCCACGATCGTGTACGCGGCGGTCAGCGAGAGCGCAACAACAAGCGGACGCTTGTGCCGTCCGGCCGCGCTGATCGCGCTCGGGTGCTCGTGCTCGCCGCTCACCCGTGCGTCACGTGCTGCAACGCGACGTCGAGCAGCACGCGGATGTGATCGTCGTCGAGCGTGTAGTAGACCTTGCGGCCCTGCTTGCGGTAGCGCACGAGCCGCTGGGCCCGCAGCAATCGCAGGTTATGGGAGCACGCTGTCTGCGACAGCCCCGTCACGTCGGCCAGGTCGCACACGCACAGCTCGTCCGCCTCGAGCAGGGCAGCGATCAGCCGTAAGCGGCCGGGGTCAGTGAGCAGGCGAAACGTCTCCGCCAGCTCGAGCGCCGCCGCCTCGGGAAGCGCACTTCGAAGCTGCTCGAGCCTGTCCGCCGCGACCCGATCCGCCTCACAGGCGTCCAGCTGCGACCGCTCCAACACTGTTGATACCTTCACAGGCGTGAAGATATCAGACGAACCTGCGCTCCGTCGCCCTCGTGGTGCTCAGGTCCCGGGTTGGAGATCGCCGACCCGGAAACGCTCCGGCCCGTTGCCGCGATATGCGCTACGGAATGCGGAGAACGCCTTCTCGTCGAAGCGCTCGCAGGTGGCGAGCTTCGTCCACGCCGTGAGGCTGATGCGGTTGCCGAGCTTTGGCAACGGCGAGAGCAGCATCCCGTTCGGGCTGTCGTCGTAGAACGCCCGAAGCTGCTCACGCGTGGCGGCGTCGACCTTGTCGCCGTAGTGGACGATCACGCCACCGTGCTCGAGGTTGTGCACTTCGGCGACGGTGGGGACCGCCTGGTCGTAGGCGCCCCAGATCACGGGCGTCTGGTGGTGCGTGCCGCTCGTCGGCGGAAACGAGTTGTAGTTCACCTTGGCGTCGTACGAGTCGACGTGCTGTTGGCCCTGGTCGGGATAGGTCTCGAACGTGCAGCCCGCGGTACCCACAGCCTGCTCGACAGACTCCTGACTGCTTCCGCCACCGAGCCACGCGACGGCGACCAAACCGACTGCCAGCGCGACAACAGCCACGCCGGCGCCAACCGCGAGCTTGTACCAGGACGGCGCCTGCCGGGTGTCCCGCCGCTTCGGCCCCGTCGTCCTGCGGGCTGGTGGGTTTCGCCTCTTGGGTGGCATCAGAGCACCCTCCTCGCGCCAACCCAGTTGGCGACGTAGTACGACTCGGACAGCGAGGAGATCTTCACGACGTCACCGGTGCGCGGGGCGTGGACGAAGTTGCCGCCCCCGATGTACATGCCCATGTGACCGAGATCGCGAAAGAAGACGAGGTCGCCCGGTTGAAGCTCTTCCTTTGCAACTGGAACTCCCATGCCGTACTGCGCCGCAGCGTAGTGTGGCAGCGAGACCCCTACCTGCGCGAAGACATACATCGTGAGGCCGGAGCAATCAAAACCCTCCGCCGGGCTCGCGCCGCCCCACTTGTACGGGATCCCGAGGTATTCCATCGCGATGGCCACGACCTGGGCGCCCTTGCTTGCGTCCGCGGGCGGCGCGGAGGAGGGCGCCGTCGTCGGATCGTCGCTGATCACACCGCCGTCGGCAGCCGACGGCTCCGGGGCGGGCTGCGCCGGAGCCACCGCCTGCTCGCGCGCTCGCTCGGCGGCGGCCGCCGAGGCCTGCTGTTGTTCCAGCTCGAGCTGCGCCTGACGGCGAAGCTCGGCCTGCCGTCGACGCTCCGCTTCCTCCAGCCGCGCGATCTCGTCCTTGACCGAGGCGAGCAGCTGCTGGCGCTCGGCCAGCTTGGCCTCGATGGCTCGCGTCTCTGCCGCCCGCTGCCGGACGACAGCCTTCTGGCGTGCGCGAGCTGCCGAGAGCTGCTTCTCGCGCTTCGCCACGCGCTCGCGTAGCGCAGCGGCCTCCTCGGCGATGGTGGCGTCCTGCTTCGCGACGCGCTCGGCGAGATCGATCCGGTCGAGGATGTCCGCGAGGCTCTTCGCGCCGAGCAGCACGTCGATCGACGAGCCGCTCTCGCCGTTCACGTAGAGCTCGCGCAACCGCGAGGCGATCCGCTGCCGGGATGCTTGGCGTAGCTCCTTCGCCCGGACCAGGTCGGCTCGAGTGGCAGCGAGACGTTCGGTGATGTGCCTCAGCTCATAGTTGGCGCCGTTGAACCGCTCGGCGGCAGCTCCAACCTCCTCGTCGAGAACACGGATCTCGTCGATGACCGCCTGCGCTTGTGCGCGCTTCTCCGAGATCGAGGGATTCGCGCTGGCACCAACCGCCGAAAGTAGGAGCGCGCAGACCGCCAGAACGGCGGCAACGCCGGCTCTGGCCGGTGTGAGCTGAGTTGCGCTGAATCTGGTGGTACGGCGAAGGCGAGAACGCACGCGTTCCTCCTCGTTTCGACAACGGGAACAGGGCAAGCGCCAATGCGGCGCTCACCCGTCAGCGTCGAAGAGGAAGAACGAGCTCGAGCTGCGCAGGTTGAGAACGCCCGACGGGGAGTGCGCGAAAGGCTCGAGGCGGACCGCGCTCGAACCAACGACTCACCGAAAGCAGCGGCGCTCGCCAGCGCGAACGTTCACAAACCGCCGCGCCGAGGATCGTCGCAATGCCGATACACACCGCCCCCACCCCCGCAGCGCCGCCCCAGCCATCCTGGGCCGAATGGAAACAGACCATCGCCAGCAGCAGAACGAGCAGAACGAGCACGATCGGGCCGAGCACGGGATGCTTCCGCCCGCGCTCGAGCATGCGCCGGAGCCGAATCATGGTTGAGCATGGTACAGCTTGCCCCAGAAGCGTTCGCGACCTCGTTTGATGCCCGAGGATGCGCCTCGCGAGACTCAGGCGGATAGTCGAGATCCTCGGCCCAGGGCCGGAGTACGTCCCCGTTCGTGGTGTTCGAGCGCGATGAGGTGAGTTCCGTCTCGGGCTCCTGCGAGACGCACGCGTACGTCTTCTTGATCTCCGACTTGAGAGGTCCCATGTCGGTGTCGATCTCGGTTGCCATCCGCCACCTCCGGTCTCGGCGCAGGGGAGCGGCACCGATCGTGGTCATCGTAGTTCCGCATCGGGACGAAGGCACGCTCTTACAGCGGCAGCCCTGGCGACAGCAAGCGTGAGCCAACCGCGAACCGTCTGTTGGCTGAACGACTGAACAGTCACGCAGATATCATCGGAGCGTGAGTCACGCCATCAAGGGTCGCGCGCGGCGGTCTCCGCTTGACACGGAGACGGCCGCTGATGTCGCGGAGACGATGCAGGCGCTGGCCACGCCAAGCCGCGTGCGGATCCTCGGCAGGCTCCGCGAAGGACCATGCTCAGTGAGCGAGCTCGCCCGCGCCGTGCAGATGGAGGCATCGGCCGTCTCCCACCAGCTGCGGCTGCTGCGACACCTCGATCTCGTCGTCGGCGAGCGGCACGGGCGCAGCATCGTCTATGCGCTGCACGACGAACACGTCGGCGTGCTCCTCGACGAGGCCGTCTTCCACGTCGAGCACGTCCGGCTCGGCTACCCCGCGCCCATCGCACGGGATGTCTCGTGACCCAGCCGTCGCCACACGATCACGAGCATGGGCACGGGTACGGTAGGGACGGGCACTCTCATGGGCTGGTCGACCGCTCGATCGTCCGCTCGCGTGCCGGCGTCCGCGCGGTCTCCCTGAGCCTCGGCATCCTCGGGCTCACCGCGCTAATTCAGGCAGGGATCTTCGTGTTGACGTCCTCGGTCGCGCTGCTGGCCGACCTCGTGCACAACGTCGGGGACGCGCTGACGGCGGTCCCGCTCGGGATCGCGTTCTTCCTGCGCTCCTTCCGCGGCGAGAAGATCGCCGGGCTCTTCGTCGTCTTCGCGATCTTTGTCTCGGCCTGCGTCGCGCTCTACGAGACGATCGTTCGCCTTTTCAACCCGGAGCCGCTGTCGCACCTGTGGGCCCTCGCGGCGGCAGGCGCCATCGGCGTTCTCGGGAACGAGCTCGCAGCGCAGGTGCGCATGCGGGCTGGTCGCCGGCTCTCGAGTCCGGCGCTGATCGCGGACGGGAACCATGCGCGCGTCGACGGCTTCGTCT
>Ga0247727_10002253_pt1 | contig 44475 bp, 27 predicted proteins | sample WisWelCaveWW1625_FD_202498 | JGI IMG/M metagenome (GOLD analysis project Ga0247727, IMG submission 202498) | Biofilm microbial communities from Wishing Well Cave, Virginia, United States - WW16-25 | ecosystem: Environmental > Aquatic > Deep subsurface > Groundwater > Cave microbial mat | place...
CTGACCGGTCTGGCAAGCGGTCGTCCCCGCGGCGCAAATGCCCAGGAGCCCCGTGTCGCAGGAAACGCCACCCCCCGGGTTGCCGTTGTCCACGACGCCGTCGCAGTCGTTGTCCACACCGTCGCACGCTTCCGCCGCCGGGGTTCCGGGTGCGCAGCTGTCCTGCAGCTGGCCGCTCACGCAGGAGGTCGTGCCCGTCGAGGCGCACCCCCCGATGCCGCACGCCGTGGGTGTCGAAGGGAAGTCCTCATCCGTCCCCCCGTCGCAGTCGTCGTCCATGCCGTCGCAGGTCGTGTCCCCGCCGGGAGGCGAGCACGCTTGGGTCGTCTCCACGGCGCTGTCGTTGGCCGCGCTCGCGTCGGCGACGGCCGAGGTGACGATCGCGGTGTTGGCGATCATCCCCGGCGAGGACGGCACCACGACGAGGAGGACCGCGGCGCTGCTTCCTGCGGGGATGTCGCCCAGGAAGCACGTGACCGTGCTGACCCCGCCGCAGGCGCCCTGGCTGGGCGTCGCCGAGACCAGGCTGACGGTGGCCTGCAGGACGTCCGTGAGGATGACGTTGGACGCGATCGAGGGGCCAGTGTTGGCCACGGCGAGCGTGTAAGTCAGCTGGCTGCCCACGAGCACGGGGTCGGGCGAGTCGGTCTTCGTGACGCCCAGATCGGCGGCGGGGTCGACCCTGCAATTCCGCGCGATCGACAGCAAGTAGTCGCCCACGGTGGCCCCCGTGACCCTGGCGTAGTAGGTCCCCGGGCTCGTCACCCGGAAGGTGAGTGCTTCCGCGGGAGAGTTGGGCGTCTTGGAGGTCAGGGTGCCCGTGCCCGAAGCGGTGGAGGAGGTCGAGCCGGTGTCGTTGACCGTGAGCAGCACGGATCCGGCCGAGTTCAGCAGAGCGAGCCCACCGTTGATGGGCGTGCTGTTCCGGAGTGGGTCCCCATCCAGGCCGAGGAGGACGAGGTCGCCGTCCGCGGCCGTGAATGCGAAGAGGTCGACGTCGGTCAGCGCGGAGATGGAGCCCGCGAAGTAGTTGTTCGCGGCGGTCGAGGCCTGTGCGATGGTCCCGTTGGGCTCGGCCTCGGAGGTGGCCGAGACGGACGGGGGCTGCACGGCCACGTAGAGCCGGTAGGGCTCCGCCGTGCGGATGGGCGAGAAATGACTCATGCGGACATAGGGGGGCACGCCCGTCACCGGCGTCCCGGCCACGTTGGGCGCGAGGCTTCCGAAGGGGGTGTCGTTGCTCGCGTCGTCGTACTCGAGAGTGTCCGTCGAGGTCGTCACCCTGAGGTCGAAATCGTTGGAGTTCGCCGCGACGCCATCGGCGAGGGCGAAGACGCGGGAACCGGCCACGGGGTTGCCCAGCGTGTGGAAGTCGGCCTCGTCGGCCGGCGAGATCGTTCCCTCGACCCCGCAGGCGAGGGGCCCGGCCCCCTCGGGTGTGTCGTTCGGCTCGCTCTCCGGGCTGCAGCGGTTCACCTCGATCCTGAACGTGCTGCCGGCGGTCAGGGCATGCTCATCCACGAAGACGAAAACGGTCTGGCCTGAGGCCAGCGGCAGGCACATGACTTCCTCCGCTGAGCCGCTGACGGAGCGATTGGAGGCACCCAGGCAGGAGGTCACGAGCACGGGCGGCGACCCCGAGGGGCATGTGCCCGCCACGTGCAGCACGAGGTTACGAGCGGTGCTGTAGCCCGTGACGCGAAACGAATAGCTCTCCTGACTCGGCGCTGTGAAGGAGTAGGCCACATCGCGGCCTGCGGACGGCGAGACAATCTGGCCGATGCCGGTGTAGCAGGACGAGCCCGACAGCTCGTAGTCGTCGAAGGCGCTGGCAGTCGTCCCCGCGACAGGGGTGTCCAACGCGAGGGGAGTCGCCGATGCGCACTCATCGTTCGACGGCGGCAGTCGCTGGGTGACGCGGAGCTGCACCGCGGTATTCCCGGGGAAGGGATCGGCCGCGCCGAGCTTCCAGATCAGGACATGGTAGGTCGTGCCGGCGTGGAGATTGGCGGTGACGCTTGCCTGGGCACTCTCGCTGCTGCAGGAGTCGTCGTCGCAGGCGCTCGAGACCTCCGTGAAGGGACCACCGCATCCCCCGGAGGTCGTGTAGATCGCCATGACCGTGTCGTCCGCGGTCGTGCCGGTGGGTGCGTCGGCGCACGACGAGATCGTGTAGTCCGCGGCCGTCGTGGGAGTGAATGTGTACCAGATGCTGCGCGTGACGTTCGACTGGCAGGACGGCGCCGGTGGGTCACCCGCCGTGGTGGCATCGGTGATGTCGCCGGTGACGGACGTGAGGTACGGGAAGGGCCCGTTTCCGGGGATGTCCTCGGCCGCCCCGCAGGTGTCGTTGGAAGGCGGGTTGAGCAGCCGCTGGCTGACGCGCAGCTGGACCGCCGTGTTTCCCGCGGTGGGGGGCGCCGCGCCGAACTGCCACGCGACGATGTAGTAGGTCGTGCCGGCGTCGAGCGTCGTGGTGACGACGGCCTGGAAATCCTCGGTGGCGCAGGAGTCATCGTCGCAGCCGCCCACGAGCTGCGTGAGCGGCCCGCCGCAACCGCCGGCGGACGTATAGACCGCCAGGACGGGGTCGTCGAGGGTCGTGCCGGTCGGGGCGTCGGCGCACGACGAGATCGTGTAGCTCGCGGTGGTCGTCGGGGTGAAGGTGTACCAGATGCTGCGCGTGACGTTCGACTGGCACGAGGGGACGGGTGGATCCCCGTTCGTGGCGGCGTCGGTGACATCCGGTGTGAGCGCGGTCAGGTACGGAAACGGGCCGCCTCCTGAGATGACCTCGGCACCCTCGCACGTGTCGTTCGGCGGGGCGGAGAGAAGCCCGACCGGGGGCTCGGACCGCTTGTCCTCGAGCTTCCCGCCGGCACCCTCACTCTTGGAGGAAGCGATGGGCGAGGTGAGCTTGGCGGAGATGGTGACGGGATAGACCGCGTCCATCGCCTCGACGAGCAGGCGCAGTCCCGGCCCCGGCGCCTCGGGCGTCGAGAGAAGCTCCATGCGGGCGGCGATATCCCGGCCCTCGGCGTCGGTGACGCACAGATCGCCATAGCGCAGGACCGGTTCTCCGCCCGGGGCGAAGAACTCGGCTCCCAGGCCGTCATCCGAGAGCTTCCGCGCGAGGCCCCCGGAGATGGCGAACTCGAGGAAGAGGAGGGGCGCCGGCTCCTGCGGAAAGCCCTCTTTGGGGGGGGCCGACAGCGTCAGAACCTGCTGCACGCCCGAGTCCGTGTTCACAAGAGACTCCGTGAGATCTCCACGGAGGTAGTCGATACGGTTCCCCCGGACCGAGATCAACGCAAGCTCCGGCTCGTGGAGCGCCCCCGCAAGGCCGTAGCCGGTCAGCGCGAGGCCCCACTCCCAGGAGGGACGGGGGGGAGGCTCGGGGGTGACCCGGAAACCCGCGGCTTTGAAGACGAGGCGCAGGCGGGCGCCGGGGTTCAAGGCCTCGGCGGCGTGCCCAGCGATGGCCCCTTCGGTGATGACGTAGCCGGGCGTCGCCTCGTCGCGAGCGAGGTTCCCCGCGGCGAGGGTCATGAGCCCGGCACTCGCAAGCGCCGACGCGAGCAACAAAGAGGGGATCCTGTCTCGCACCGTGCGACCCTCGATTCTCGGGTCAGCTAAAAAAAGGCAGGGCGGGAAAACCCGCCCTGCCGGTTCGCGTTCTAGCCTCTTTCACCCTCTCAGGGGCAGGCGAAGACCCCGACTCCCTGGCCGACCGGGCAGGCGATCACCTGGCCGCACTGGTCGAACTCGCGGTTGGAGTTGTCCAGCGCCACGTTCAGATCCACGGCGCTGCACGCCAGCACGGTGTCGGTGCATGTGGCCAGCATCGTGTTGGCCGCGCTCAGCACGTTGGCGATCGTCTGCCCCCACGTGCAGGCAGGATAGCGGAAGGCCTCGCAAACATCGTCGCCCGTGCCGAGAGTCTTGTCCGGGCCGGAGCGCTTCGTGCAAACCAGGCTGCCGTCCGCCGGGATCTGGAAGCCGCCGAAGCCGGTCGCCGTGAACGTGCCGCTGCCTCCGAAGGGGGTCGGGCAGTCGGAGAGGAAGCTGTTGAGGCGGGCCGCCATGGCCTGGCCCGCGAGGACGCCGCCTCCCTCTCCGTTCGACTGGCTCTGATTCGGATTCAGGTCCGGAATGGAAGCGGGGGTGGCGTAGTGGGTATCGGCGCATACCGGCGTCTGCGGGTGCGAGCAGGAGCGGAAGCACCCGGCCGTCGCTCCGCTCGGCATGTAGGCGATCATCGTCGCCAGGTTGTCCAGGGTGACGGCATGGGTCCCGTGGATCCCCGCCGTCGTGCCGTTGGGATCTCCGGCGAAGACGTCGCAGCCCTGGGAACAGGCCGCCGCGATGAAGCCGCAGCCGGAGCCCGCAGTCTGCGGGATGGACGGGCAGTCGCTGGGAGTTCCGGGACACTGGGCCGTCGCCACGCTGTTGGGAGAGCCGTAGGCCCCCTGCGTCAGGCCGCAGCAGAAGGAACCCTCCTCGTTGGTGCAGGGCGGCGTCTCCCTGTGACAGTGCTCGATCGGATTGAGCTCCGAGTCGACCGGTCGGACGAACGCGCCGGCGAACGTCTGCGAGCCAGAGGGATGGTTCACGTTGGCGAGACGGTCGACGTCGCAGTACCGGACCGTGGCCTGTAGACACATGTCGAACCGGGTCCTGTAGCACACGTCGATCCTCTCGTTGACGACCGTCGCGGGGACCGAGTCGATGAACTTGCAGAAGCCGAGGGCTACGGCGCAGCCGACCTCGCCCGGGCCCGTGCAGTCGGAGTTCTGGGTGCAGGAGGTCCCGTTCCTGCCCTCGATGAAGACCGACGTAGCGCCGTCGCACTCCAGCGCCGGCTCGCAGGTCCCATGGATGTTGCAGTCGGCGTCGGTCGTGCAGGGACCTCCGGCGTTCACGGGTGAGAAGGAGCTGCACTTCCTGTTCGTGCCTGTTGAGAGGCATCTTCCCTGGCTCGTGCTGCAGGTCACGTTGCTGCTGCACCTCTTGTTGAGCGAGCCGGGAACTCCGGAGGTGCAGATGCTGTACCCGGGCTCGATGTGCACGTGAATCGTCCGGCCCTGGAAGACGTCGAAGTTCCGAGGATCGATCTTCTGGGCGAACCCGCTCGCGCCCGGACAGAATCCTTGGTCGTTGTCCACCGTCAGCGTGCCGCCCCCCACGACCTCCACGGCCCGGGCGGGCGAGCCCGCCACCACCGCGGCCACGGCGAGCACGGTGACGAGTGCCTTGATCGTAGCTCCGATCTTCATGTGTCTTGTCCCCCTTTTCCGATTGATGACTCTGGGTTTGCTCGGTGACTCCCGGGACTCGCACCTCCACGCAGCGCGTCCCCGGCAAAGCTGTAGGTAACGGTCACCTGGCCCCCCACTTGGATCTCGCTCTGTTGAGATTACCCCTTACACTACTCCGAAGCGGGCGCCGGGGCAAGCACTTTGGTCATCTGATAATGGGCGCGGGGAATGGCCCTACGACAATCCCTACGCCCCTCGCTTGAAGCACAGGACTCCATCAGGATCGGAACCTATATTGGCCCGGCATCTCCGGGGACGTTTGTGATCACAATTCTGTTATCCGTCGGCATTTTCCTGGCTTCGGCGGTAGCCCTGAGCCGCTGGGTGCCCCGCCATCCGCGCTTTCGATGGCTCGTCATCGTCCTCAACCTCGCGGTCACCCTCCGCTATCTCTGGTGGCGCGGGGCCGAGACCCTGAACTGGGAAGGAGCCACCGGAATCGCCCTCAGCCTGACCGTGTACGTCGCGGAGCTGTGTGGCTTCCTCGTGGTGCTCCACCACTACGCGATCGCCACCCGGTCCGTCCGCCGGCGAGCCGATCCCCCCGGCCCGGAGTACGGTCCCTCCGTGGACGTCTTCGTTCCCACGTACAACGAGGGGACCGACATCCTGTACCGCACGGTGGTCGGCTGCCAGGCGATGGACTATCCGCGGAAGACCATCCACGTTCTCGACGACGGAAACAGGACCGAGGTCGCGGCGCTCTGCCAGCGTCTGGGAGTGCTCTACCACGCGCGGCCGGACAACCGGGGCGCCAAGGCGGGGAACCTGAACCACGCGCTCTCCCGCACGAAAGGGGAGCTGGTCGCCACGTTCGATGCCGACCACGTGCCGGTGCGCACGTTCCTCACCCAGACCGTGGGCTTCTTCCGGGACGAGAAGGTGGCGCAGGTCCAGACGGCCCACCACTTCTACAACCCGGACCTGTTCCAGGACCGGCTCAAGATCCGGGATTACATCGCGAACGAGCAGGACATGTTCTACCACGTCGTTCAGCCGGGGAGAGACGCTTCCAACTCCAGCTTCTTTTGCGGCTCGGGCGCCGTCCTGCGGCGCTCGGCGCTCGCGGTCATCGGAGGCTTTCCCACCACGACCGTCACCGAGGATCTGCACACGACCATGCTGCTTCACAGCCACGGGTACAGGTCCGTGTACGTCAACAAGAACCTGTCCGCCGGGCTGGCGCCCGAATCCTACGAAGGCTATCTGACGCAGCGGCGCCGATGGGCCCGCGGAACGCTCCAGGTGATGCTGAGCCAGCGCGGGCTGCTGCTCGGCGGCCTCTCGCTCATGCAGCGGATCAACTATCTCGCGACCCTGTGGTACTGGCTCTACGGCTTTCCGCGGGTGATCTACCTCGTGGCCCCGCTCTTCTTCCTGCTGGGCAACGTCCATCCTCTCGTGGTGCGCGACCTCAGCGACCTGCTCGTCTACTACGTGCCCCACGTGGCCATCTCGGTGGTGGGCTTCCAGCTGGTGAATCTCGGCATGCGGCGCATCTTCTGGTCCGACGTCTACGAGTCGTGCATCTCGGTCCAGCTCGCCCTGGTCGCCGCGCTCTTTCCGTTCTCGCGCCGGAAGGTCCGGTTCGCGGTGACGCCGAAGGGCAGCGACGCGGAAGCCCCGACGTCCTGGCGGATGGCGGCGCCCATGGCCGCGTTGACGGTGGCCGTCGCCGGGGGAATCGTGGCCGGCATCGTCTCGCTGTGCCGCGGGGGTCCCGACCGGTTCAGCACGATCATCAACACGTTCTGGGCCTGGTACAACCTGGTGGTGCTCGGGATGGGAGTCCTCCTGTTCCGGCACAATCCGCAGCGACGCCGCGCGGTCCGGCTCAAGAGGTGCCTTCCCCTGGAGCTCGCATGGAACGGCGCACGGCTGCGCGGCAAGACCGTGGACATCTCGGAGACCGGTGTGGCGTTCACGCTTCGCCGGGCCGACGCGCTTCCCGACGAGATGGACGTGTCGATCCACGGACCGGACGGGCGTGTCCTGTGCCTGAAGGGGGTTCTGATCCGATGCGACGTGGACCCAACCGGGAGGCTCTCGGCTGCGGTGGCGTTCGTCGACCGCGACGAGGGGCAGCACCGGCATCTGGTGGAGCTGATGTTCTCCGCGGCCGACTCCTGGTCCGGCCGTCCCCCCGCCACCATGGGAGCTCCCGAGCACCTGCGCCGGATCGTTCGGTCGATGATCTCGGTCCTCTCGCGGGAGCGGAAGTCCGTGCGGCGCGCTCCCCGCATCCCCTGCGATCTTCCCGCGACCGTCCTCTCGCCCGGTGGTGCCACGTTCGCGGGCAGGATCGCCGACATCAGCGTCCGCGGCGCGGCGGTGCGGCTGGAACGGGGGTGCCACATCCCCACGGGAAGGGGCCTTCACGTGGTCATCACGTGGAACGATCAGGAAAAGTCGACCCTGCGAGCGGTGGTGAAGAACGTCCGGCGTGATCCGTCGGGCACGCGCATTCTCGGGATCGCGTTTTCCGGAGCGGAGGCGGCGGCGAGCCATGATCTGGCCAGGCGGCTGTACGGGCCGGCCGTCCCGCCGCGACTGAGAGAGAGGGTGGCCTCGTGAAGGCACGCCCTCTCTCAGGGGTCCTCGTCGGCATCGTGCTCGCCGGGCTCGCCGAGACCCGGGCCGCGGTCGCGGACGGGGAGAGGGCATCGCTGGATCAGGCACGCCGGCTCACCTCGATCGTGCAGACCCGGGAAGAGGGGATTCAGGCCCTTCGGACGCTCGCGGTCGCGGATCCGGCCGCTCTCGCGCCGCGGCTCGAGCTCGCGCGCGTGCTCACCTGGAGCGTTTCCGGCCGGGGAGAGGGGATCGGGATCCTCCATCGGCTGGAAGAGGAGTACCCCGGGAACGCCGACGTGGTCGAGGAGCTCGCGCGCGTGCTGTCCTGGGAGCCCGCGACGCGCTCCGAGGCGATCGATCGGCTTCGATCACTGGTCGGCCGGGCGCCGGACCGCATCTCGTCGCGCCTCCTGCTCGCGGAGATCCTGTCCTGGGACCCCCGCCGACGAGACGAAGCGGAGGACCTGTACCGGAGAGCTCTGGAACAGCACGGGAATTCCGTGGAGGCCCGGGTCGGTCTCGGCAGGCTTCTCTCGTGGCGTGGCGATCTCGGCGAAGCCCGGGCGCTCTACGAGAGCGCTCTTGCCTTGGCACCTCTCAACTCCGCGGCTCGGATCGGTCTGGCAGAGGCGGAGCGGTGGGCGGGCCGTCCCCGCGCGTCGCTCAGGGCTCTCGCCTCCCTGCCCCCGGACCAGCTCCAGACGCCCGAGGCGCGCGAGGTTGCGGCGGACGCCTATTCCGACCTGGGACGCCCGTCGCGGGCTCTCGGGGAGTACGAGGCGATCCTGGAGGTGGACGCCGGACGCGAGGCCGCGCGAAAGGGCGCCCATGAATCCCGCAGGCTCCTCAGGCCGACGCTTGCGATCGGCGTCGATGGCGGCACCGAGTCAGGGGATCCGGAAACGAGCCGGCTCGAGACGGTCGGCATGCCCGTGACCTTCGCCTGGGTGCCGGGTGCCGACGTGCGGCTCGGCCTTCACGCGGCCACCGGTCAGTTCCGGAACCAGCGCGGGAGGTCTCGCTGGGTCTCGGCAGGGGCCGGCGTGGAAGCCCCCCTCGGGAACCGGCTGCGCGCCACCCTGGACTTGAGGGCGTTCGATCTGCCGCAAGGTGTGGACGAGATCACGGGTCGTCTGGAGCTGCGTGCGGTTCCCGCGGAGCGGGTCGAGATTGCTCTGGGAGCGACGCGGGAGCTCCTGCTCGATTCCCTTCTGACGGCCGCGGGCGAGGAGATCGGTGGCGTCTTCTATGGTCCGGTGATCCAGGCGGAGTCGGTGGCGCGGGTGACGGTTGACGTCGGCGGAGGATGGGAGATCTTCCTGAGCGGGGGTCGCGCTTCGATCGAGGGGGACAGCGTTCTCGCCAACCACAGGCAGGCGTTCTTCGCCGGCTTTGGCCGCTCCATCCGCGCCGGTCGCGCGTGGCTCAAGCCCGGCTACACCTGGACCAGGATGTCCTACGATCTCGACCTCGGCGGGTTCCCTCCGGACGCACTTGCCGGGGACGGGGTGACCTCCCGGGGAGTGGGAGGCTACTTCTCGCCCTTCCGGTTCCAGAACCAGATGATCCGGCTGGACGCCGCCTGGCCCGTGGGGAGCCGTGTTCGTGTCGAGGCAGGCGGTGGTGTCGGTCAACAGCAGATCGAGGATACGGGAGCAGGGGAGTTCCACGAGGCGACCGTCTCCTCGGACGTCCGCGTGGAGCTGAGCGTTCGGGCCACGGAAGGGCTCACGATTCGTGTCGAGCTGACCCGCGAGGACGTGGCCTCGGCTTTCGATCGAACGCGCTCCGGGATTCACCTGCAGTGGAGCTTCTGAGAAACTGTGACAGCAACCGAAACTCGCCGCCCGAGCATCACCCCTGCATGAGTTTCGGTTGCTGTCACCGTTTCTCTACTTCGACTCGAAGCTGATCACGGCGTCCCAGGAAGGGGGAGGCGACTCCCGCTCGAACCCCTCGATCTGGCGCAGAAAGAACTCGGAGGGCCCGTCGGCTCCGCCGCACCCGGTGCGAACGTCGTGGAACCCCTCCCTGGCCTCGCGGAAACGACGCGCCGCGAAGTCGGCGAGGGCGACGTCGAACCGGGCCAGGGCCCGTGCGTCTGGAGCGGTCGACTCGCCGCGAAGCCCGACGAGCTCGTGAATCTGAACCGGCTCGCTCCGACCGACGACCCGGGCCCGTCCCAAAGACCGAGTCACGAATTCGCCTCCGGTGCGGGCCAGGGTGTCGCCGCTCAGGAGCGCGCGAGTGCCGAAGGCCTTGTTGAGCCCCTCCAGGCGCGCGGCGAGATTCACGGCGTCGCCGATGGCTGTGTAGTCGAAGCGCTGGGAGGAGCCCAGGTTCCCCACGAGCATGGCACCGGTGTGGACGCCGATCCGGGTGACGAGCTCGTGGGGGCCCGCGTGCTGGGCCCGCGCCAGGGCGAGTGCGGCGCGGCAAGCCCGCGAGGCGTGGTCCTCCTGGACGATGGGAGCGCCCCAGATGGCGAAGACCGCGTCCCCGATGTACTTGATCAGCGTCCCCTGAAGCTCGAAGACGTGGGCGGTCATCTGGGAGAAGTAGTCGTTCAGGAGCGCCGCGACCTGGGGCGCCGGTAGCGGCTCGGCGATCGAGGTGAACCCTCGGATGTCGGTGAACATGGCCGTGGCGACGATCTCCTCGCCGCCGAGGTTCAGCGACTCGGGGCTCGCCGCGATCTTCCGGATCATCTCCGGCGAGAGATAGAACGAGAACGCCTTCTTGATCCGCTCCCGGTCCCGTACCGTGGTGAGGTAGTACCAGATCAGGCTCAATACGTAGGCGAGAGGGAGCTCGACGGCCGACGGGATGACGAGCGGGACCCAGACGTGGGCACGAGTGAAGGCGAGATTCCCGGCCGCCCAGGGCACGATCTCGAGGAGAAGGAACGCGGCGCCGCCGAGCACGGGTCGGAGCCGCAGGAACACCAGGGAGGCCAGGAGCGGAAGCGCGAGAAGGAAAGCCGCTTCGGCCCATCCCGGCAGCAGGTCGATACGTCGGCGCTCGAGGAGGTTCGCGGCGAGGGTGGCGTGGATCTCGACCCCGTACGTCAGGTTCCCGTGGGCGCCGCGGAACGGCGTGAGGAACGCGTCCTTCGCCGCCGGGCCCGTCGCGGAAGCGAAGGAGAGCCCCACGAACACGATCTTGTCGCGGAAAAACCCTGGAGGGAGGTGCTGCGCCGGATCGAGGGCCTGATACACCGACACGGTCGGAATCGTGCGCGCCGGGCCGTGGTAGTCGATGAGACGCGGCCGGTCCTCCCGCAGCGTTCGGTCCCCTGTCGCGACCTCGTAGGCCGCCAGTGCCAGGGTGGGCCGATCCTGGTGGACGAGCGACGCGCTCCGGATCACGCCGTCCCGGTCGGTCGCGACGTTGACATCCGCCACCGCTGCGGCCGCCTCCGCGAAAGGTCCGTGCGGCTCGAGCAGCCGCGCCTCACGGAAGCGCGGATCGTCGACGTGGTCCACCGTGGAGCCGAGCACGACGCGCCCCGACTCCCGGAGCGCGGTCTCGAGGACCGAGTCCTGCCCCGGGTCCCCCGCATCGAGGAACAGCACGTCGAACGCGATGGCTCGGGCTCCTTCCCTGGAGAGCGTACGGACGAGCTCGCCGTGCAGGGCCCGCGGCCACGCGCTGGTGGGAGCGACGGAGAGGACCTTGTAGGAGGCCTCGTCGAGCGCCACGACGCACACACCGGCCGGCGCCGGGCGGGGGCCGCGCATCAGGAAGAGAAGGTCCAGGCCGTTCCGCTCGAGGCCCGCCGTGAGCCGCCAGTGGGTGCACAGGATCCCCGCGAGGCCGGGGATCAGCCCGAGGAGGAGCGCGGCTCGAGCCTTGGCGAACCGGGAGGGCCCCGGGGATAGAAGGCCTCTCAGGATGCCCAAGGGCGGATCAATACGTGAGGCTCAGAGTGAGCTTCACCGATCGCGTGGGGACGACCCTGTCCTGGACCGACCTCTCGAAGAACGTGAACTCCCGGTCGGCCACGTTCTTCGCCTCGAGGACGACGGAGCCGTATCGCTTCGGGAAACGGCACCCGAGGAACACGTCCCCGATCCAAAATGTCGACTCCACCGTGTTCCGAACGGAAGAGGTCAGGTCGTCGAACTGGTCCACTTCCTGATCGTAGCGCGTCCCGCTGGCGCCGAAGAACAACCCGAAGGGGAAATGGAGCCGCAGCTGGGGACGGATACGCTCGGTCCGCATGAAGTCCTGGAAGAGCCCGACGGGGCTGATCGAGGTGGTGTCGAAATCATGCTGGTCCCGCTGGTAGTCGACGCCGAGGGCCAGGCGGTTTCCGAGGGTCGCGTACATGTAGCCGTTCCAGTAGTCGTCGTCGCTGTCGCGCTCGACGACCTGCGTCACCGTCTGGAACCCGCAGCCGCTGAACGGATCCTCGAAGTCGCAGTAGGCCTGCGGGATCTTCAGGTCCCTCTTCTGGTAGGACCCGCCCGCATAGAGCCAGCGCGCGAACTCCTGGTCGATCCCGACTCCCCAGGAGAGCGAGCGCGTGCCTCCCGGGTCCTCGAAGAACTGGTTGAAGCCGGCCACCTGCGTCGGCTCCAGGGTCTGGACGCGCCCGAGAGTCGGGGTCAACCGGTAGTACACCGCGGCGCGCAGAGTCGTCTTCGAGGGCAGATACAGCGCCGCGCCCAGCTTGGGGCTCACCTCGGTCTCCTCGAACTCGAGTCCCGCGGGGAAGAAGTTCGCGTCCCTCGGGAGGACGATTCCCACGGGGGCCACGACCTGTTCCACCGAGATCCCCGCGGTGATCTCCAGGGGGCCCGAGCCCCGGAGCTTGACCAGGGCGTATCCGTTCCGGAAGATGTCGTCGGACTCCAGGACCGACCCGGACCCCTCGAGCTTCTGGGTCCCGTCGAATGCGCCGAGGCCGAAGATCCACGTGGCCCCCGGACGCCGAACCACGGACTGCCCTTCGAGCTGGGGCCCCGAGAGCGTCCCGGTGGCCGACCCGCCGCTCGCCGTGTTGAAGCCGGTCTGCTCGGTCTCGTTGTAGATCGCCGAGATGGCCAGGTCGGCGCCGGGCCCGAGCTTGCGGTGATAGCCCACACCGACGTTCGTGAGCAGCGTCTCGAAGCGCTCGGATGCCATGAGGGCCGGGCTCTGGCGGATCGGAAGGTCCCCCGTCTCCTGGCGGCCGTAGAGGGCGCTGATCTGGATGCTGTCCGCATGGGTCGGGGAGAACTGGAAGAACCCCCGGTAGTTCGCGGTCCTCTGGTCCGCGTTCTGTCGGAAGCCGTCGTCGTCAAACTTCTCGAATCCCAGCGCCGTGGCGTACCGGTCGCCGTTGGAAGTGCCGACGGCGCTCCCGGAGGCCACGTCGCTCTCGTCGTTCTCCGTGAGATCTGCGCACGGGACCTGGCTCCCGCTGGGCGTGAAGCACAGTCCGGGAGGGATCAAAGAGCCGAGCCCCGTATCGGTGGCCCCGTAGGCCAGGTCCCCGAAAGCACGGGATCGTGGCCGATCGAGCAACGCGGAATACTCGTTGAAGGAGACGGACTCGTTGACCGAATCCGGCCGCGCCGCGTTCACGCTGGTCGGCTGGTAGATCCGGGCCTGCAGAGCCTCGCTCAGAAAGGAGGAAGCGAAGCCGGGGAGGCTCCGGTAGTTGCCCGCGAGGAAGTGATGGCTCGAGGCGTTGGCCTGGTCCTGGTCCGCGCTTCGCCGAGCCGTGACGAGACCCAGGGACTCGAATCCGAGGTCGTTGTAGATTCGCGCCAGGTCGGTGGCGCGGACCGCCCGGTCCTCGTCGAGGAGGAGCCGGGAGCGGTAGACCGCGCGGCCGTCGTTCTTCGCCACGGACTGGCGCAGGTCGGCGAGAGCCTCGATCGGCCGGTTGTCGTTCTGCTTGAGGATGGCATCGTAGAGGTACGGCGTGGGGTCGTTCGGGTCGAGCCGCTTGGCCGCGGCCAGCTCCTTCGACGCCTCGGCGGTGCGACGCTCCTCGTAGTACGCCTTGCCCAGATACGAGCGGGCCAGGGAGTCGGCGGGGTCGAGGGCGACCGCCGTCTGGAGCTCGCCGAACCCCTCCTCGAGCCGTCCTCCTCGATAGAGGGCGATCCCGTGACCGAGCCGGGCCAGGGCCAGGCCGGGATCGGCCAGGATGGCGCGCTCGAACGTCGCCTCCGCCTCGCGCGTGCGGAACTCAGCCAGATCCACGAACCCCAGCACCGCAAGGGCCCGTGCTTCGCCAGGCGCCCGATCCACCGCGGCCTGAGCCGCCTGCCTCGCCCCGTCGAGATCCCCTTCCGCCATGCGAAGCTCCGCCGCGCGGGCCAGGGCGACGGGACTTTTCGGATCGAGCCGTGCGGCCGTCTCCGCCATCTCCCGCGCCCGGCCGATGTCGAAGGAGGCCTGCGCGGCGAAGGAGAGCGCGAGGGCGGCGGCCGGGGAGTTCCGGTCGGCCGCCACCGCGGCCTCGGCGAGGCGCGTTGCCTCGTCCACGCGATCCGCCGCCATCTCGATCACGCTGGCGAGCGCCAAGGCGATGGGATCGTCTTGCCTCCGGGAGTGAACCTCCCGGATGAGCGGAGCTGCCGCCTCCACCTGGCCCGCACCGAGCATCCGCGCGGCTCGCGAGAGCGCCTCGCCGTCCGCTCCCATCTCCTCGAGCCGGCTCGCGTCGCTCTCCGCGAGAACGGGTGGGTAGTAGAAAGCCCACGCCGCGGCGTCCCGCGGTCGCACCACGATCCTCTTCTGCGGAGCCTTCCCCGGCTCCACGTACGCCTGCTCCCCCTCGCGGACTTCCACCGCCCCATGCTCGTTCGAGGCATGGACGACCCCTTCGAGCATGGTGATCCTGGTCGTCAGGTCGTCCGCGACGTCCACCACGAACTCCGTTCCCCGGATCGCGGCCGTCACGGTGGGGGTCTCGATCCTTCCGTATTCCTTCGGAGTTCTGCTGGAGAAGTAGTGCTGTCCGGTGAGGACTTTCAAGAGCCCCGGGGCTCCCGCGGACGGGGGCAGGATCTCGACCTCGCTCTTCTCGTTCAGGCGGTGGAGCGTCTGGTCCGAATACAGAATCGCCGCCCGGCTCGCCGGGCCGGTGCGCACCCGGTCCTTTCCGTACAGCGCCTGGTTCGGCACGGACGCGGTCCACGGTGCGGCGCCGGCCTTCTGGGTCTCCACCCGATTCTCGGCCGAGGCGATGCGCGCCGCAGCGACGCCGGAATCCGCGGCCGCGGCGGGAGCAACGAAGATCGTTGTGATCATGGCAAGAACGAAGACGAGCGTGAGCCTGCGCATGGGCACCCCCTCAAGTTTCGGCACAGATTACCACGCCTCCCGGGGCGATCCCCGGGAGGCAACGCCCAAGAGACGAGGAGCCTAGGGCGCGAGGAGGACCCAGCCTCCGAGGTGATTGGCTCTGTTCCCCAGGCGCACGGTGAGGATGTAGGTCCCCGGCCGGGGCAATGCAGCGGTCCGGATGTTGTAGATCCACCGCTGGCTGGTCCTGTTGTAACGGAAGAAAGGATCGTCGGTGTTTGGGTTGTCCGCATTGAGGTTGAGCGTGTGGATGTCCAGGGGCACCCCGTTCTTCGACAGCCCGACGATCTCCGGAGGGTCGATGTCCGCTCCCGTCAAGGTCGCCGTGCCGCAGCCGAGCCGGATCTTGGCAGGGATCGTCTTGGTACTGCTCTTGAATCCCTTGGACGGGAAAACGACCGGGTTGCCCTCGGGAACGAGCGCGGCGAGCGGTGCCGAGAAGCCGTCGACGACGTCGTACTCCCGGGCGCCCATCTGGCACGCATGGCCGACCCCGACGACGAATGGGACGTCCTGCTGGAAGGAAGCTCCGTCGGTCAGGCCCGTGACGCGGAGGCTGAACGGATATCCCACGTCTCCCGGGCCGCCCGCGGGGATGGTGACTCCGAACGGCACGACGTTGACCGAGGGGTTCGGGGCCGGGAGATTCAAGCAGTCGGTGCCGGCCGTCGGACCGTGGATATCCGGGCTGTAGATCGAGGTCGCGGTGGCCGGGGCCACGACCGCGCTCCAGAGGACGGGATTGTCCAGATCGAGGGTGTCCGGGATCCCCGACAGGGTGCCCGCCGGGCCATAGACGGGGACGGGTCCCGCGTTGAGGACATGAACCAGCAGGTTGCCGGTCTCACCAGGCTGGAGCAAGCCGTCGCGGCTGGCGTCCTGCAGCTCGATCTTGAACGGGGTCACGAACGTCGAGAGGCAGCCCGGAAGCGGATTGTCGAGGTCGCACAGCTGCCGGGTCGGGTCGGGGATCAGCTGGTTGAAGGTGCCCTGAGCAGAGAGACCGTCGGGAAGGCCCGAACCGGAAAGGTCGACCGTCGTGTGGATCTCCCTCGCCAGGACCGGGCGCGTCTGGCAGTTCGATACCGTCCCGCCCGGCGGGATCGTCTCGGTCGCGCCCGGGCTCTGACACACCGGGGCCTCGATGACGGAGGGGACCGCCGCCGGATCCTTCTGCGTGTCCGGGGCGAGCCCGTCCACACACTGCCCGCCCGTGCACAAAGGGTCCTCGCAGACGTGCCCGCACGCGCCGCAGTTTCGGGAATCGGTTTGCAGATCGACGCACAGGATCCCGCAGAGGGTCTTCCCCTCGGGGCAGCTGGCGCACACACCGCCGGAACAGCGGGTCCCCTCCTCGCAGACGTGCCCGCACGCTCCGCAGTTCCTGGAATCCCAGCGCAAATCGACGCAGATGCCGTCGCAGAGGGTCTTCCCCGCCGGGCAGATCGAACCGCACGCCCCCTCGGAGCAGTGCGTTCCGTATTCGCAGACGATCCCGCATCCCCCGCAGTTGCTCGGATCGGAGAGGTAGGTCACGCACGTGCCGTCGCAATTGAGCCGGTGGGGCTCGGGGCAGCAGCCCGGCGGGTACGGGGCGATGGCCATGGTGAGAGGCTGGCTGGTCGTGTTGGAGTACTGCGTCGTGTACGCGATCTGCCCGGAGGGCAGGGGAGCCACGCTGCTCGTCACGGTCGCATGGACCATCAGTGGGCTGAAGGTGGTGATCAGGCTCGAGGTCAAGGACGCGTTGGAGACGGTCGGGCTCGTGGAGGAGAGCGACCGGCCCGGAACGGAGAAAGGCCCGCGGGTGGTCACGGCAGCCGGTCCGGCGGTCTTGGTGAAGCAGATGTCGTTGGAGCCGGGACAGGCGCCGCTCCCGGTGTAGGAATAGATGACCGACAGCGTCTGCCACGTCCACTTGGTGCTCTTGCTCGGGCTCGTCGTCGTGGGCGCCACGACGCTGCTCGTGAAGAAGCCAGGTCCGGCGGATTTCCAGACGAAGCTGAAGGCATTACCGACGGAATTGTTGGTGACGATGTTCTCGATCTTGGCCGGAGAGCTCGTCACGACGTTGAGGATGCAGGAGCTCTCCGCGGTGCCGTTCCCGTCGAGGTCGACGGTCCGGGTGGCCGCGACCGCGAGCGGGCAGGCGAGAAGGGCGACTGCGAGGAACGCGCTCGCGGGCGCACATGAACGCACGAACCGATGACGACGCATCGTCGAGGACTCCTTCCTCATAGGTCGTTTACGAGACGACCCGGTCAACCCGAAGTGCCAACTCGACCCTAATTTACGCCAAAAGGACTCGCCACGTCGGTTTTTTTGGCGATCTTGCCCCGGCCTTGTATTACCATACCGCACCGGGGCATCGCGAGGAACCGACCGCGCGAGGGGGGGAAGTGACGGCCGCCACGTACCGTCTTCGTTTCTGGGGAGTGCGGGGAACGGTGCCGACGGCGGACATCGAGAAGCTCCGCTTCGGCGGGAATACCCCGTGCGCCGCCGTCGATTTGGGAGGCGGGGACTACCTGGTCCTCGACTGCGGGAGCGGCTTGCGCCTCTTTGGGAGCGCGGTCTCGTCCGGCGAGCCCGGCCCCAAGCGATACCACATTCTCCTCTCCCACTACCACCTGGACCACGTCGAGGGCCTCCCGTTCTTCCAGCCTCTCTACGACCCCCAGAGTGCCATCACGTTCTATGGATTCGAGTCGGGCGGAAAACGGGTGAAGGAGATCCTGGAGACGCTGATCTCTCCTCCGTACTTCCCGATCCGGATGGGCGGCGTTCCCTCGAAGCTCGACTACCGCACGACGGACGGCACCCCGCTTTCCATCGGGGACCTCCGCGTGAGCACGCTCCGGCTCAACCACCCCGACGGCTCCCAGTCGTATCGGCTCGAGCACGGAGACCACCGGATCGTGTTCGCGACCGACCACGAGCACGGGGACGAGCGGATCGACCGCGCGCTGGTCGAGTTCTCCCAGGGGGTCGACTACCTGATCTACGACGCGACGTACCAGGAGGCGGAGTACGAGAAGCTCCGCCGCGGATGGGGCCACAGCACGTGGTACGCGGCGGTCCAGACGGCCCGGGCCGCCCGCGTGGGAACCCTGGTCCTGTTCCACCACCATCCGGACCACACCGACAAGGATCTGGACAAGATCCTCCGGATCGCGCGCAAGGAGCTGCCCTCCACGGAAATCGCTCGAGAGGGGATGGAGCTTCCTTTCTAGCTCAGCTACGACGGCAGGCGGCGGAGCAGGAGCAGGGTCATGTCGTCGAGCTGGGGAGCGGACTGACCGAACCGCTCCACCTCTTCCACGATGATCGCAGCGAGGCGGCTCATGGGCACCCGCTGGTGGCGGCGAACCAGCTCGCCGACGCGCGGGTGGCCGAACGCCTCGGCCGCCGGGTTCTCGTACTCGAACACCCCGTCGGTGATCAGCGCCAGGATGTCCCCGCGCTCGAGGACGTGGGAACGCGCCGCCTTCGTGGGGATGCCGGGGAAGCACCCCATGGGCATGTCCGAGGCGCCGAGCCATTCGCACTCGTCGCGGGCCGCGTGGAAGTGGAGCAAGGGGCCCTGGCCGCCCGAGTGGTACATCAGCCTGTTTTGCCCCGTGTCCAGGAGGCCGAGAAACGCCGTCACGAACCGGTTGTCGGACAGGTCCTCGGAGAGCTGCTCGTTGATGTGACGAAACGCGGCGTCGAGGTCGGCGCCCAGGCGCACCGCCATCCGGAGCATGGCCCGCACCTGCGTGACGCAGAGCGCAGGCCCGACCCCGTGCCCCGTGGCGTCGCCGAGCAGGAGCATCAGACGGTCTCCGTTCATCGAGATGATGTCGAAGACGTCGCCGCCGGTCTGGGTCGCGGGCCGGCTCCAGCCCGCGATGTCGTAGCCGGACATCTGCGGCATCGCCTTCGGGAGCACCCGCATCTGGATCTCCCGGGCGACCGCCAGCTCCCTCTCCATCCTCTCTTTTTCCACCAGCGCTTCGAGCATCCGGGCGCGCTGGAGCACGACCGCGCACTGGGCCGCGAGGGCGGTCGCGATCCCCTGATCCGTCTCGGTGAAGACTCCGTCGCGCTTGTTGAGCACCTGCAGGACCCCCACCAGCGAGTCGTCGTAGCCGATCAGGGGGACCGTGAGGAGGCAGCGGGTCTTGTATCCGGTCCGACGGTCCACCTCCTGATTGAAGCGCGCGTCGGAGTAGGCGTTCTGAACGTTGATCACCTGGCGCGACCGGGCGCATTCCCCGACGATCCCTCGGCTCGCCGGGATGCGGAGAGCTTCGGTGCCCGTGGCGACGGTGGAGAACAGCTCGTCGGTGTCGGGGTCGTACAGGAACACGCTCCCCCGCTCCGCGTCGAGGATGACCCTCCCGGCGTCGACGACGTGGGTCAGCACCGTCTTCAGCTCCAGGGGCTGCGCGAGCTCGCGCGTGATGTCGAGGATCCGCAGCAGCGTCTCGGCGCTGGCGGTGGGCTTTTGAGGCGGCAAGGCCATTCCCGGACGCTCCCTCCGGCCCAGAGCCTAACCCAATTCCGACCCTCCGGAAACCCCGGCCCCGTAAACGGCTCTTTGTACAGCGCTCCCACCGGAAGGTCCAGCGAAGCTTGACCACGACCTGATCGTCGATCTCTGTCGGCGAGTCCGGCCCGCCGCCGGAAGGATGCCCGAGCTCCGGAACGACCTCGCCGCTCCCGCGGACCTCGCGGGCGAGCTCCAGCGCCAGCTCCCTCCCGCGAGTGACGGACGATCCATCCGCGGCCCTCGAGGAGGCTCGTTCCTCCCGAAGGGAGAGGGGATGTTCCGGTTCAGAACCGTCGCAGAGGCGGCGGATGCCCTTGCCGCGATCAACGCGGACTACGAGCGGCACTGTGAAGCGGCGCGCGCGCTCGCCGAGAGCTACTTCGACGCTAGGAAGGTCGTGGAGACGATCCTGGACCGAGCCCTCGGCACGGGGGGATAGGCGCAAGAGGTGGCTAGGCCCTCGAGGCTGTCGCTCCGGCGTGTCGTGTGGGGCTTTACGCGGGCAGGCCCAAACCCGGCCGGACGAACCCGCGAGCCCTCAGCGCGATCTCCAGGGCGCCGCGGGCGTCCTCGGCGTCCGAATCGACACCCGGGTACCGTACCTCGACGGCACGCGACGAGAGGGAGTCGAGGTCTTCCCTCAAGCTCTCCCACGAAGGCTCGAGCGGCAGCACCAAGTTCAGGAGCGCACCGAGGTCATGGATCTTCGGAAAGGCCACTCCGCCATCCGCCAGGCGTGCCTTCAGGTACTTCTCGACACACTGCTGAGCGTGAAAGCAGACGGCGTCGTAGTTGGGGGAATCCGCGGCGGCCATTTCCCGCCGCGCCGTTCTGAGGTCCCCCTCGGCCTTTGCGACCCACTCAGTCGCGAGCGGCTTCATAAAGCACGTACCCTCGCTCAACGATCTCCCTGACGAATGGATCGTCGAGAGCCAGACGCTCCCGGACCTGCTCGGGCGTCCGCACGATGAGGTCCATGGGGAATGCCGGACGTACGCGCCCCCGTATCTGGGTGGCCACGCGCCAGCCCTTGTCCCGGTGAGGTAGCACGACCAGGAGGTCCACATCCGAGTCGGGAGACGGGGCGCCTGACGCATAGGAACCGAAGAGAATGATCCGCTCCGGCTTGAACTCCTTCGCAATCCGATCCGCGAGATCTTGAATCTCCGACTTCTCGACCACGGGCACCCTCCAAGCGGAATTATGCACCAAACACACTCGCGCGATGTTGGCCCCCAGCCCCTACTTGGCCGTGAGGGTTCCCTCCTCCACCCAGTGGGCGAGGAGATGACGCACCCGGTAGGAGTCGACCCCGAGAGCGTCTTCGAGCTGAGCGGCGGGAACTCCCGAGGATGCCTTGAGCCACACGGCCTGGAGGAACCCCGGCTCCTCCTCGGTCGGCGGACGGCTCGGCTTCGTCCCGGTCGGCGCCAGCCGGATCCCGTCCGGGACGAGCACCCGCGCCTCCCTGAACTCGTCGTGACGCCGCACCGCCTCGAGCACCATCGGGCCGACCTCGAGCAGCGACGCCCCCGCCCCGCCTTGGCCGGCCCCTTGTCGCTGGCTCTGAAACGAGAAGGTTCCGGGCACGGGTGTCTCGAACATCTGGAAGAAGGCCGCTTCTCCCCGCAGATTCCCGACCTGGCAATCCAGGATCTTCCCGCCGTCGAACGACAGGATAGCGGTCAGCTCGCCCTCGCGGTCCGCCAGGGTAAGCGTCCCGGTCAGCTGGGAATCGCCGGCCGTCTGGAGCAGGCTCGGCAGTCCAAAGAGCTCGAGGTCGCCCGAGAAGCTCTTGGCGGGCGCCTCGACGGGCTTGCTCGTCGCGCCCAAGCCTTCCAGAACCTTGGTGGCGGCCTCCGCGAAGTCGCGGCCCGGGAACCTCTGGACGATCTCCTCGAGCGCGTCCCTCACCGCGGCCGCGGGAGTCGCCGAGAGGGCCTGGATCAGGTGAGCGAGCTTCCGGTTCTTCTGCTGGACGACGAACCCGAGAACCTTGAGCGGGAGCTCGCTCCGGAGCGTCTCGACGAGCCGCGCGACCAGATCCCGGTCGGCGCTCAGGTCCTGTCCGGAAAGGACCTCCAGGCGTGCCATGGTGTCGCCCAGGGCCGGTCTTCGTTTCAATGCGTGCTCGACGATGGCACGGACCGCCTTCGGGGTCTTGAGGTCGGCGAGAGCGGAGATGGCGCGGTCCAAAAGCGCGGTCAGCTCCTCCGCGCCGTGGGCGCCCGTCTCGCCCTTCGTGAGCATCTGCTCCATCTCATGAAGGCGAGCGATGAGAGCCTGTTCGGCTCCCTCGAGCTTGACCTGTCCCAGCGCCGAGATCGCCTCCTTGATCACGAGGGCCGGGTTCTCGAGCCCCGAAAAACGGGTCAGAAGCTCCAGCTCTTTCTCCAGGGGCTCGCCCGAGGGCCGCGGAATGCGACGGAGGAGAAAGACCAGGTTTCGAAGGAAGAACCCCTGGGAGTCCTGCAAGTCCCCAGCGGCGTACACACCGAGACGATCGAGCGCGGCGGCGCGCGCCGCGGCGCCGTGCACCTCCAGGAGGACAAGGAATAGCCTGCGGCGGTCCCGCCTCGGCTCGCCGTTGAGATCTTCCATGACCCCCTGCACGGTGAGCCCGGGGAAGAAGTTCAGGACCTTGCGGAGCGGGGGGTGCTTGTCCGGCCTCTCGGCGAATCCTCGAAGCTGCTCGGGCGAAAGAGCTTCCTGTCCTTTCCGTCGGATCGCCTTGAGAGTCTCCGGGTTGAGCTTGCGCTCCGCGATGATCCGCTCGGCCAGGTCGAACATGGTCGCGGCCTGCACCAGGGCTCCCTCGTTGAACTGCTCGACGGCCGCTTCCACCATCTCGCCGAAGCGCTTCGTCCCTTCCTCCTCGCTGGCGGCCATCGAGATGATCTTGCGCATGGCGTCGACCGCGCGGGGTGGGCTCGCCGTCCTTGGAGCCGCATCCCCTATGTCCGCGGGGATGGCCCAGCCGGAGAGGCTGCGCCCCAGGGAGCGAAAGACCTCGCCCATCCTCGCGTCGATCCCCATCTGGCCGAGATCGCTCAGGACCTGATCGAACTCGGTTCCGTTTCGCGACTGGATGGCGGCGCTGGCGAGGATCTGGGGGAGCAGATCCCCGGCCGTTGCGCCAGACGCACCTGGGCCGGCTGCTCCGCCTGCGCCGCGCCGGAGCCGCTCGACGAGCAACGCGAGGCGCCTCGAGCTCGGAGTCCCCGCGAGGCTCGACCCGGTCTGCGATGCGGTCGGCGCCGACGAAACCGCCCCGCTCCCCGACTGGCGGTGGACGATCTCCACGGGCGACGCCCCCAGATCGCTGTCGGCCTCGCCAAGGTTCGCGAGGTTCATCCCCAGCATCTCCCGGTCTTCCTCCGGGCAGAGGCCGACCAGCACCTCTCCGAGCTCCTTCAGGAACCTGGCCACGGATTCCTTCTCCAGGAGATCGAGCTGGGACATCAGGTGGATCTTCTTGGCCGTGTGAAACAGATAGTCCGACACGGGGACGCTCGCTCCGGGCCCGCGGTACTGGGCCGAGACCCAGCCCTGAATGGTCTGTCCGACCATCTGCGCAGGGCCCTCGAGGAGCCTCTCGACGGAGCCCGCGGCCAGCATGGGCGCGAGCTCGTCCGACAGGTATCGCTGCAGCTCGAACAGCGCGAGGCGGACCTCTGCTTCCTGCGACTGTACAGTCATTGCCGCCTAATCTCGGTCCCTCCCGCCCCAACGTCAAGAAGGGGGCGGACCGAACCGGGGGGCGGCTCGAGGATGGGCACGGCGTCGGGGACAAAGGGAAAAACGTCGTACTCCTCGGGAGGGGTTCCCGCCGGGAGGGCGCCGATGTCCCGGGAGTCTCTGGTGTCGGGCAGACGACCCAGGGCGGGGTGGGGAGGAATCCGGATTCCCGCACCGACGACGGGACTCGTGGCCGCCGGGATGAAGTCGGACATCTTCCACACCTCCGAGGAGGGGCTCGGATACCACTCGGTGGCCGACGGATCCTCGAACCTCGGGGTGAAGCGCGAGAGCGACGGGTCCGTCCCTCGCCGGGTCGTGGCGCCGATGCCGTGGATCTCGAAACCCGTGGCCCGGGAGAAGGCGAGCACGGTATCGTAGGAATAGAGGAGGGGGAGCGTGTCCACCGTGTTCATCTTCCAGTAGAGGTTCCCGTCCATCACCATTCCGGGGGCCCTGCGGAAGTCCCCCTGGACCGAGCCGTTGACCGTGATCATCAGGTTGTTGGCGAGACGGACGTCTTCCGGATCCCGCACGATCCCGCGGAGGCCCAGGCGGTTGTCCCTGCTGCGATCGAGCACCATCGTGTTGTGGTAGTAGTGCACGTTTCTCGCGGTGAAGCCCTGCCCGACACTGTGCTTCATCATCTCTTCACGCCCGAAGCGGCGCCCCCCGAAGCCGTTCCACTTGTTGATTCCGACCTTGCGGTTGACCGGGTGGTCCCGGAGGAAAACCACGACGTTGCGATACACGAAGATCGGACCGGTCATGCGGGGCGTGCTCTGCCCCGGGGCGACGGCGGTCAGGCAGTTGGCGATGTAGTTCTCGTAGATCTCCACGTGCCCGACGTCCCGTGTCCCCTCGAGCTCGAACGCGTCGTCGCCGCAGTTCTCCATCCGGTTGTGGTGGGCGAAGATCCGGTCTTCCTTGCCGTTGGTCCGGATCAGGTCCTGTCCGGAGCCCCGGATGAGGTTGTGGTGAATCCGCCAGTCGTGCGTTCCGCCGTCGAGGCGGATCGAGGCTCCCCGGAGGCGGTCGGCCGGTGCCGGGAGGTCCTTCATGTCGCTCCAGAAGATCCAGTACGGCCAGTCCCCCAGAATCCTGGAGTTCGCGACGCGGATGTCGTGGACCGCGGCGGAGCCCGCATCGATCGTGGCGGTGCCCATCCACGCGGTGATCCCGTCGAACGTGACGTGATGCGCCCCGGGAGCAAGCCGGATCGTCTCCGAGCCGGCCTGGTGGAAGACGATCCCCCGGAAGGTCAGATGGGCCCCCGCCACCGTCAGGGTGGAAGGTGCCTGGGACAGAACGATGGAGTAGCGGCGGGGGTCGAGGTCGTCGTTGAGCGGGTTCGCATCGCCGTCGTCCGGGAAGACTCTTCCGTAGCGACGTTCCGCCGCGAGCATGTCGTTGGTCTTCGAGAGCCGGATGTGGAGGCGCCGGTCTTTCGGGTCCAGATACACTCCCGGTCCGACGTAGAACGGAGTGTTGCCATCCACGTATCGGTCGGTGACCGAGCGGAACGCATCGGCCGAGGAATACGAGACCAGGGCGACACGCTCGTTCTCGTATCCGGGGATGCCGGCCACGTACGCGCGGGGCCGACGGCCCGTTCCCTCCGTCCTGGATCGGTACTCCCCGAGCGAGCGGTTCACGGGCTCCCAGTCGTCGTTGCCCACGTTCTGGTAGAGCATTCGACCGGTCCGGTCCTTCGGTCCGGAGTCCACGATCACGAGCTCCCCGGGAACGGCCTGGATCAGGATGGGAGCCGACGCCGATCCGCCCACGGACGCGGTCACGGATTCGGAGTAGACCCCGGCGCGAATGAAGAGGGTGTCGCCCGGCTCGAGCCTCGAGATCCCGTGGCTGATGGTGCGCCACGGGTGGCTGAGGGATCCTTCCCCGGTCCCATCGCTTCCGAGGGTCGAGACGTAGCGGGAGAACCTCGAGGTCCGCGCGGGAGGAGGCTCCACTCCAGCGAAGGACCAGGACGCGAGCAGGAGAACGAACGGCGCGATTCTCATCGACGCGGGAGGGCGCCGCACGCGGTGAGCCGCGCTCCGGGTCAGGATAACTTTCGAGATGTTGTCGATTCGGCCGCGAACGCGAGGCCCAGCCCCAGGACTGCTCCCACGAGCACGCCGACGGCAAGGTTGAGTTTCTTGCGGGGGCTCACGGGTGTGACGGGCAGGACGGGCTCTTGAATCACGCTGATGTTGGCGATCTTCTGCTCGTCCATCTCCCTGGAGATCCGCGCCTCCTCCAGCTTCTGCGAGTACGTCTGGTAGTTCTTCTCGATGGCGTCGCGCTCGCGCACGAGATCTCGGTACTTCCCCTCGAGCCTTGGAAGGCTCTGGATCTCTCCGTTGAGCTGCTGGAGCTGACCCTTGAGGCTCGCGGCTCGGGCCTCCTGGTATCGAAGGTCCGCGACGGTATTCGTGATGTCCGTATCGAGCTGGCCCAGCGGCCCGCTCTTCGCCGTGCCCGCCTCTTGCTCGCGGAGGAACTCTCGGACCAGGGCGATCTGTTTGCGCACGCTGTCCACCTGCCGGCTGGACTCCTTGAAGCTGGTCAGGAGCTTCTGCTCCTCGAGCTGCAGATCGAGGAGGTGCGCTTTCGCCTGGGCGGCGACGGGATCCTTCTCGGGCGCCCCCGTGCCGGCCTTCCCCTGTTCCACGGCTCTTTTTTGCAGGTAAGAGAGCTTCTCCTTCAAGCCGGCGATCTGATTCTCGACCTCCTTGACGGCGATGTCGATGTCCGTCCGCTGGCGGAGAACCTGATCCCGGCTGTCGAGAAACGCCTTGTTTTCGGCCTGGAACAGCCGCACATCCTCCTCGGACTTCTGCAGCTGGTCCCGGTAGTACCCCACCTTTTCTTCGAGAAACGTGATCGCGTTGGGGTCGCTGTAGGCCAGCAGGTGGGTCTCCCGGAACAGGTCCAGCGCCCGCTTGATCGCCTCCACCGTCTGCCGCGGGCTGGAATGCCGGAACGAGACCTGGATCACGTTCGTGTTCTCGAGGGCCTTGACGGTGAAGTCGCCCTGGAACTTGTCCACGGCGGCGTTCATCGGCGGGACCTTCCCCGGAGAGCCCGAGGCCAGATCGGGATAGAGGTTCTCCAGTCCGAGCGAGCCGACGATCCGCTCGATGAGACTGTTGCTGCGAAAGATCTGCACCTCGGCGTTGATGAGGGGCTCGCGGTCCCGCGCCCCGACGGACGCGCTCTCGCCCCCCTCCGGCCGCGACATGAGGCCCCGCCCGAACTTCACCAGCACGAGGGCGGTCGATTCGTACAAGGGTGTCTGGCTGAACGTGAAGACCGCCGCGGCAGTCATGGCCAGCACGGATGTCCCGGCGATGAGCCACCACCGCCGCAGCACGACGCGGAGCAGGTCGCGCAGCGGGATCGACTCCTCCCCGCGCGATGGCCTCGAGAGCCGGCCCGCCACAGCGGGTTGTCCCTGATTGGGCTCCGAACTCCCGGTCCTGCGAAATGAGCTTTGCACGAGCGCTCCTCGGGGCAATATATTAGAGCCCGCTCGAGCAGTCCAGTGGCTCGACGCGACGGGGACGCGGAGGGGTTCGGACATGCGAACTGTGTCGAGGGTGCCTGCCATCTGGCTCTGGCTCACAATCCTGTCCACCGGGTTCGCGGCGCCGCCGGGTCAGCCGCCGGGCGGTCTCGAGCCCGAGTACACGATCCAGGCCGGCGATCTTCTCAGTGTCAAGTTCTTCTACAACAAGGATCTGACCGAGGACGTCGTCGTTCGTCCCGATGGCCGCATCTCGCTCCAGCTGATTCCGGAGGTCCAGGCGGCCGGCCGGACGCCCTCGGGTCTCGTCGACGTGCTGCGCGGGCTCTACTCCACGCAGCTGGACCGCCCCGAGATCACGGTGATCGTGCGTTCGTTCAGCTCGCAGCGAATCTACGTGGACGGCGAGGTGGCGAAGCCGGGGGAGCTCCTGATGTCAGGACCGCTGACCGTCCTGCAGGCCATCGCCAGGGCAGGCGGAACCACGTACAACGCCCAGCCGAAGCACGTGCTCCTCATCCGCCGCGAGCGGGACGGCTCTCCGCGGGTTCTGGAGCTCGACCTGAAGAAGGCGAGAAAGAACGCCACGCCGGATCGCGATCCCATTCTGATTCCGTTCGACGTGGTGTACGTGTCGAAGTCGGGGATCGCCCACGTCAACACCTGGGTGGACCAGTACATTCGCAAGAACATCCCGATCGATTTCGGGTTCCGCATCGACATCAACGACTGATCGCGTGTCTTGAGTCCGATCGTGTCATTCTCGAGGATGCTCGCTTTCGGGATCTGGTTCGCGCTGACCGCGAACGACGCGAGGGGTGCAACCGCCGCGGTTCCGCCCGAGTATCTGATCCAGGCCGGCGACGCGCTCAGCGTCAGGTTCTTCTACAACGGCGAGCTGAGCGAGGACGTCACCGTGCGGCCGGACGGGCGGATCTCGCTTCAGCTGATCCCGGAGGTCATGGCCGCGGGCCGCACGCCGGCCAGCCTGGTCGAGAGCCTGAGGGAGCAGTACGCGACCGAGCTCGAGCGTCCCGAGATCGCGGTGATCGTGCGCTCGTTCAGCGCCCATCGGGTCTACGTGGATGGCGAGGTGGCCCGGCCCGGCGAGATCCCCCTGGTTCGTCCCCTCACGGTCCTGCAGGCGATCTATCACACCGGCGGGGTCACGGTCCGCGCGCGGTCGAAGCACGTGGTCCTCATCCGGCGCGAGCCGGACGGCTCCACGCGGGTCTTCCAGCTGAACCTCAAGAAACCCGGAGAGCGCGAAGCCGCCGCCCGTGACATTCTTCTCGAGCCCCTGGACATCGTCTACGTTCCAAGATCCGCGATCGCCAGGCTCAACGGCTGGGTGGACCACTACCTCCGGCAGAACATCCCCATTCCCCTCGGGTTCAAGATCGAGATCGACTGAGCCGTTCAAGCTTCCACCGGCTCCGCGCTCTGGACGTCCTGCGGCTCGCCGTCCGCAGGCAGGAGCTCATCGCCCCTGCCACAATGCCGGACGATGAGCGTGATGAGGCTCAAGCCGTACCAGAAGTATTTCCTGTTCACGGCACTGTCCGCCATGCTCGACACGAGCAGGAAAGCGAGAATGCCCGCGCCCCAAGCCAGAGCGGGTGATGCGGCCCCTTCCCGACGGAACAGAAGCCAGAGCTCCCTGTGCGTGCTCCCGAGGACCAGGAGAAAGAAGACCAGCCCGATGAGGCCGGTCTCCACGCTGACCATCACAAAGGAGTTGTGCGCACCCTTGCTGTTGTACACGTTTTCTCGCGTGAACGAATGGAGCCCGTGTCCAAGGAAGGGAGCCTCGGCAAGCCGTTCGAAACCCTCCTTCCAGATGTCGAATCGACCCGAAGCGGAATCGCTGAGAGTGTAGCCCGCGCGAAAACGCTGGGCGATCTTGGCGATCCCGTGCGCGTCGAAGACCCAGTTGGCGAGGATGAGGAAAACGGCGCATCCGACCAGGCTCCAGACGAGCAGCTGCTTGGTCGCGATCCGGCGCTTGGTCCGCATGGCCGGGCCCATGGCCACGACCGCCACGCCGAGGATCACGCCCAGCCACGTGCTCCGGCTCAATCCGACCACCGACCCGATCCCCAGGAGCACCGCCGCGGCCAGCAGGACGGATCTCGCGAGTCGTGTCGCGTCCATCTGGTAGAGAATCAAGCACAGGATCAGGCTGAGGCCGACGAGCCTCGAGGCCAGATTGATTCCGAGACCGGCGGCACCCGCCAACCGCGCAAAATCTCGCATGATCATCGCGTGGGTGACCGAGGCCGCCAGGATCGAGCCGGCGAGGACGTGCCCCCACAGCGCCAGCTTGAGGTCGTCCCGGGAACGAACGAGATTCAGAAACAGGACGTAGAGGCAGCCCTGGAGGACGAAGCTGTCCCACTCCGAAACCGCATCCGTCGGATCCCGGTTCCACAGGAGCGACAGCGAGGCCCACAGCAGGAATAACGCCAGCAGGCGGGTCGTGGAGTCGATCGTGAAGCTACCCCCGGTCCGGATCGTCCGAAGGAGGAACACCCCGATGCACAGGACGGTCGCCAGCTTGACGGCGCTCTGCCCGCCGAGGGTCAGCGCACCTTCGAACGGGGCCAGGGCGAGGATGAGCGCGGCGCCGAAGGCCGGCCGCCAGAACACGATCGCGACGAGCCCCGGGGTCGCCAGGATCATGAGGAGGATCGCGAGTGTGCGCATGGATGTCGTGCCTCAGAGAAACGAACGGAGGAAGGTGAGGATCCGCGCCGCGCGGTCGGAGAGCCGGAACGAGGCGGACCGAGCGAGCGCGGCCCGGCTCATGGCCGACCTGCGGCCCGGGTCGTCCACCAGGGTGGAGATGGCGTGGGACAGGGCGCTCGGGTCGCGCGGATCCACGAGGATGGCGACGTCGTCGTTCAGGACGTGGTGGTTGAACGGCAGGTCGGACGACACGACCGGCAGGCCGCACGAGAGCGCTTCGAGGATCGCGTTCGAGCACCCCTCGTCGAGGGTGGGCAGGACGAAGACGTCTCCCGCGCTCAGCCACATCGGCATGTCTTCGTGGGAGACCGCGCCGCTGTGGAGCACCTGCGGACCCGAGGGGACCTGGGCCCCGTAGCCCAGGAAGACGGCCCCGATGTCCGGGCGCGACCGGATGGCCTGAAGGACCCTCGATGGCCCCTTGCGCTCGATGAACTGGCCGACGAAAACCACGATGAGGCCGTCCGGGGGAAGCCCGCAAAGCTCCCGTGCCTCCGCACGGTCGCGGGGATAGAAGTGGCGGTCGTTCACGCCGTTGGGGAAAACGCGCACTCGCCCTTCCGGAAGGCCGTAGCGCACGACGCAGCGCTCTTGGATCAGAGGGGAATTGGCGATGATGCCCGAGAACCCAGCGAGGAGCCGGCCGATCTCCTCCGGCTTGTAGGTCGACTCGTAGCGGTCGAAGCTGGACTCGCCCAGGGAGACGACCGCGGGAACGCGCAGAAGCCCTCCCAGGTGTGCGGCTGCGAGCCCGTGGGGATACAGGAAGTGGGCCATGCAGAGATTGGGTGAGCCCTCGAGCGCCGCGGCCTCCCGCGACAGGGTCCTCAGGCGGGACCCGTCGCTCCAGCGACGCGTGTTCGAGCCGAAGGGGAGCGGGATCGTGGAGTAGGTCACGTAACGCGGACGATGAATGGACATTCCGTCGCGCTGCTCGCGGCGAGGCGGGAGACGGAACCGGCTTCCGGCCCTGACCACGCTCCACACGGGCTCCGGCGCGAACACCGTGATGTCCGCGCCCAGGGCCCTCATCTCCCGCAAGAGGGCGCGCACGAAGACCTGGTGGGCCGGACGGGTGTCCGACGGGTAGTTGCAGACCGCGAGGAGGCGAAGCTCTTGGCTCATGCCGCCGCATCGTCCGGGTCCGGCGTTCCCGTCCCCGTCACGGCGCGGAACCGCAGCGCGATCGCCGTCCGCTGGCTCGCCGTCAGGCCGGCGTAGAAGGCACCTGCGCCGGCCAGCACCGCGGTGGCCCCGACGAACGACACCAGGGCGGGCCACGTGCGTGCGGTCCAGGAGTCCCCGAGCCACGCCACGGGCGCGAAGAGGAGCACGGTGGCGAACGCCGGCCGGAGCGCGCTCCGAAACTGGGAAAGGAGGGACACGCCCAGGCGACGGCCGATGATCCATGGATAGCCGAGGGTGAGGATCGAGCGACCGACGATGAACCCCAGACACAATCCGACGATGCCCAGCTCCAAATAACCCACGAGAATCCCGGCCGCGACGAGGGACGCGAGGGCGGAGACGGCCCCGATCAGCACCTTGGAGCGCAGGTTCAGCGTCAGGTCGATGATGTTGGCGTCGATCCTGATCAGGACGAACTGCACGACCATCACCATGATCAGCACGGTAGGGAGCCGCCCGGCGTAGTAGTCGGGGCCCACCCAGAGCCCGACGAACGAACGATTCCACAAGAGCGCCGTCGCCCCCACGGCGGTGGCGACGAGCCAGGTGACCAGCGCGATCTCGCTGCGCACGCGGGCTGCCCTCCGCAGCTTCCCGGATCCGAGGATGCCTCCGAGGCCCGGTGCGATCCCGCCGACCACGATGGCAACCATGCTGACGAGCGTCTCGGGAATGTATTTCGTGAGCGTGTACGTGGTCACGAACTCGACGGAAACCAGGCGTCCGAGAACGAGGACGTCGCTGGCCGTCATGAGCTGAAGGACGAACCGCCAGAGCAGGAACCACGAGCTCAGACGCAAGAACCGACGCACCTCGGGAAAGGAAGGCATCATCGCCCCGAACCATGGAACCTGGATCCGCGTCACCTGCAGGTAGAACGCGCCGGACAGGATCGTCGCGGCAAGGGTCGAGACGGCGGCTCCGACGATCCCCGTGTCGAGAACCATGGCGAGCGCCGTGAAGCCCCCGCCCACGACCACCAGCAGGGTCGACATCCCCATCCGCTTGTAGCCCAGATTCTCTCCGCGGAGGGTCATCTCGGGGATGTTCACCAGGTTGGTGACGATCAGGTTGGCCACGAGGACTGCCGCGGCGAAGCGCACGCTCCGCGAGAGCTCGACCGGCGCCTTCAGCCAGAACGGGGTGATCCAGACGAGGACGCCGCCGATCACGGCGAGAGCCGGCGCGAACAGGGCCCATATGGAGAGCGCGCTCCCCACGTTGCGGCGCTTCTCCTCGTAGTCGGTCGACGCCTGCGCGTGGGCGATCGTCCATTTGAGCGCCTGGGTGGGTCGGCCACCCGCCGCGGAGATGTACCCCATCATCCGTCCCAGGATCTGCCAGGCGCCGTACAGGAAATCGCCCAGCCCCCCGACAAGAATGGGGTTGATGACGAATCCGGTGGCCAGCCGCGCCGCGTAGTCCAGGCTCGCGGCGAGAGCGTTGAGGTACGCTTTCTTCGTGAGGCCTCGGTCGGAGAGCATCCTCCCCAAGAGCCCACGCCATGGAACCCCCATCTCCGGAGCCCCCTGCGCTTCGTCGTTTGGTTTCGGCTCCGTCTGAGGTGGTGTTTCCATGGACGGAAAAAGAAATGTATTCTTCCAGATCCTGACTTGCAACAGGCCCGGCACTATATTTGCCGGTCGAAGGGTCGCCGGCAGCCGGCATGTCACGAGCGTGGAGAATGCAGGTCGAACTGAAAGAAACACGTGACGTCGCGGACCTCGTGGGTCGCCTCCTCGATGCGTTTCGCAACGAGGAGGTCACGTACTGCCACTGGAAGAGCAACATCACCCTTTCCCGGGCCCTGGCGGGGGAGGAAGATCTGGACCTGCTCGTGGACCGGGAGTCCCTGCCGCGAGCCCTGCGCGTGCTGGCCGATCTTGGCTTCAAGGGGGCCGCCGCGCGGTCGGGGCCGCGCCCTCCCGGCGTGGGGCATTACTACGGGCTCGACCGGAAGGCGGGGAAGCTCATCCACGTCCACCTCTACAACCGGGTCGTCACGGGCGAAAGCCTTCTGAAAGGGCACGCTCTTCCCTTCGAGGAGATGCTGCTCGGGAATCCGGCCCTCGTCGGGAAGATCCGTATCGCTTCGAAGCCCGCAGAGCTCGTCGTCTTCGTCCTCCGGATGTTCGTGAAGTACGGCTCCGTCCTGGATATCGCTCGGCTGGCCGGGAGCTCCGGCGCTATCCGCCGGGAGCTCCTGTGGCTTCTGGAGGGGGATGGGATGACCGAGGCTCTGGCGCTACTCGACAGACACTGTCCTCCGGTCGGGGAGCCGCTCTTCCGGATCTGCGTCGAGGCTCTGCGCGGGGACGCCTCGCTCGTCCGCAGGTACCTTCTGGCCCGCTCCGTGCGGCGCAGGCTCCGCGTCTACGCGGTACGCACGCCTGTGGAGCGGTCCCTGGCTCTCCTGGGGTTGCTCCTCGTTCAGCTGCGGCGCCGAATCACCGCGCGGAAAAAGGACAAGATCCTCCACGCCGGGGGCGCGCTCATCGCTTTCGTCGGCGCCGACGCCACCGGCAAGTCCACTCTCTCCTCCGAGACCGCTCGGTGGCTCGGCAAGACGTTTGCGGTGCGGACGGTCCACCTCGGCAAGCCGCCGTCCTCGTGGCTCACGACCCCCGTCAACGTCCTCCTGCCCATGGCGCGGTGGCTACTGTCCGGGGGACGCGGCGGCGCGCAGGTGCCGCATGCCGCGCCGCCCAAGCCGACGTCGGAAGCCGTTCTGACGAGACCTCCCACCCTTCCGAACGCCCTTCGAGCGGCGGCGCTCGCGTGGGACCGGCATCGCCTGGCGCTGCGGGTCTCCCGGGCGGCTGCCCGCGGGGAGATCGTCGTCTGCGACCGCTATCCGGCCGAGTCGATCGGCGCCCCGGACGGCCCGCGCTTGAGCGTCGGGAGAGGCCGTGGCGTGTTCCAGGAGTCCCTGGCCCGGCTCGAGGGAAAGCTCTATCGGAACATCCCGCCCCCGGATCTCGTCCTGCGCCTCATGGCGCCGGTCAACACCGCCAAGCGCCGGAACCGGGAACGCGACAAGGCGGACGGGGAGGAGTACCTCGAGGCCCGTCACATCCAGATCCTGGAGTGGTCGCGGCGCGGGACGAAGCGGACCTGCGACATCGACACCGACCGGCCCCTCACGGAGACGATTGCGGCGGTGAGAGACGCGGTCTGGCGGTTCCTGTGAGGGAATGTCCCCTTCAACCCACGCGGATCCCCTGGGGCACGCGGTTCCGGAGCGCGATCTCCGTGACGGCGTCGACCACGCGATCCACATCCGCGTCGGTCATGCCCGGGTAGAGGGGAAGCGACGCCATGCGTCGGTAGGCGTCCCAGGCCACCGGGAGGTCTTCCGGCTTGTACCCGTACGTATCGCGGTAGAACGGATGCACGTGCAGCGGAATGAAGTGAACGCTCGTTCCGATTCCGCGGGCCCGCAGCTCGGAGACGAACTGCTCCCGGGAGATCTTGAGGCGATCCGTCCGCAATCTGAGGACGTAGAGATGCCAGGCGTGATCCACGCCGGCCCGCTCGACGGGACACTCGAGCATGTCGAGGGGGGCGAACGCGGCGGAGTAGCGTCTCACGATGGCCCGGCGCCTCTCCTGGAACGCGGGAAGCTTGCGCAGCTGCGCGAGGCCCACGGCGGCCAGGAGGTCCGGGAGGTTGTACTTGAATCCGGGCGACAGGACCTCGTAGTACCAGCTCCCGTCGGCCGCGTACCGTTTCCAGGCATCCTTGCTGATGCCGTGCAGGCTCATGACGCGGACCCGCTCCGCCAGCGCGTCGTCCTCCGTGCAGATCATTCCCCCCTCGCCCGTCGTGAGGTTCTTCGTCGCGTAGAACGAGAAGCACACGGCCGACGCTGCCAGGCCGGCGGGCAGTGGCGCTCCGATCCGCCGGCCGTCGTGAGCGGCGGGAAGGGCGTGGGCCGCATCCTCGATCACGTGGAGACCACGGCGCTTCGCGAGATCGAGCAGGGCAGCCATCTCGCACGCGTGCCCGGCGTAGTGGACCGGAATGATCGCCCGGGTCCTCGGGCCTGGCCCCAGCCTGGCGATCGCGTCGGGATCCACGGTGAGGGTGTCCGGGAGGACGTCCACGAGAACCGGACGGGCCCCCAGATGCACCACCACGTTGCCCGTGGCGGCGAAGGTCATGGTGGGGACGATCACCTCGTCACCCTCCCGAACGCCCACGGCCTCGAGAGCCAGGTGCATTGCGGCGGTGCAGGAGCTGACCGCCACGGCGTGCTTGGCTCCCACGAAGGCGGCGATTTCCTGCTCGAGCTGCCTGGCCTTGGGGCCCGTGGTGATCCACCCCGACGCCAGGACCTCCTTGATCTCCTCCAGCTCCTGCTCGTCGAAAACCGGCAGCGCCAGGGGAAGGAACGAGTCTCCCATCGAGCGATCCTCCGGAACATGGAGAGGTTAGCACGGGGCCGAAACGGCGGGAAGCCCGGAGCCTTGACGGCGCGCGAGCGCGACGATCGTGGGGTCCGTCAGAGATCCGCAAACGTCCGTGCGTCGGGCGTACGGCCCAATAAATGATCAAGCGCGCGTTCGACCTGGTCGTCTCCGTCGCCGCCCTCGTCGTCACATCGCCGGTCCTGCTCGCGACCGCGATTGCGATCAAGCTGGATTCCCGCGGGCCGGTGTTCTACGGGCACGCCCGGGTCGGAAAGGACGGGGTTCCTTTCCGGATGCTCAAGCTCCGGTCGATGGTTGTGGACGCCGACCGCAAGGGCGGGAGCCTCACGGTTTCCGGCGATCCTCGGATCACGAGGGTGGGACGGTTCATCCGGAAGTGGAAGATCGACGAGCTTCCGAATTTCGTGAACGTCCTCTGGGGGGAGATGAGCATCGTCGGGCCGCGCGGGGAGCACCCGCGATACGTCGCGCTCTACACCGAGGCCCAGAGGCGGGTGCTCAGCGTCAAGCCGGGGATCACCGATCCGGCCCTCGCGGGGATCTATCGGAACGAGCAGGAGCTTCTGGCTAGGGTCGAGGATCCGGAGGCGTACTACGTCGACGTGATCCTGCAGGACTACCTCCGGATGAACCTGGAATACGTGGACGCCGGCTTCTCTCTGTGGCGGGACTTGACCATCGTCGCCCGCACCGCGTGGGCTGTGTTCACTGGCAGGTGACCTTCTCTTGCGGTAGAAGCAACCCGATTCTTCCAATTGCCAAAAAAGTGACGCCCTCTGGCGAAATTGTCGGCATATTTGGGGTCAACAAATATGTTGCTTCCTCGTGCCGATCTGAGTACAGTCTAGGCACGGTCAAGGGCGCGGTTAGATCACGGGGCGCGCTGAGCGAGTTTGAGATCGGAGTGAGGGGTGGCTCACTCGTGAGCGGGGTTGTCGAAAAACGGGCGAAGACCCAGACGGAAAAGCCGAGAGAGGAATCGAGAAGACCATGTCCACCACGGTCGGAACGGTCCGGGACGACGAACCTGAGCCAGGCGTGAGAAGCGGGCTTGGCTGGAGGGGGACCTTCTTCAAGAACCAGGGGAACCTCGCTTTCAAGATCGGCGTCGATCTCGCCCTGCTGACGGTCGCCTACGTTCTTGCGTTCGTGCTGCGCTTCGAGCACGGCTTCACGGAGAAGATTGCGAGGAGCCTGCTCGCGACCCTCCCCCTCGTGCTGGTCGTCAAGGTGGCGTTCCTGTATCACTTCCGGGCGTATCGTGGCATCTACAAGTACGCGAGCACCCAGGATCTGCTCGGGCTCGTCAAGGCCACGACGATCGGCTCCGTGGTGGCGATCGCGGTGCCGGGATGGCTGAACGTCGACCACGCTCGCAGCGTTTTCGCCATCGACTGGCTCCTGTCCATCGTTCTGCTCGGGGGTATTCGGTTCGCCACTCGCCTCCTCACGGAGAAGCACGTGCTGGAGCCGTGGCGCTTGAACGGCTTCGCGGAACACGCGTCCGAAGGAAACGGAGAGAGCGGGAAAAACGGCAAGAACGGCAAGAACGGGACCCGGCGCGTGATCATCTACGGCGCGGGCGACGCCGGTGAGATGCTCGCCCGGGAGATGTCGCGCGGGAAGTACTCGGAGACGTTCCGACTGGTGGGCTTCATCGACGACAATCCCGGAAAGCTGGGCAAGAGCATCCACGGGCTTCCGGTCCTGGGCGGCCGAGCGGACGTGGCGCACCTGGTCGCGAAGCACAAGGTCGGACAGATCGTGATCGCCATCCCTCGTGCCCGCGGGCGCGAGATCCGCTCGCTTCTGACCGCCTGCGAGAAGAGCAGCGCCGAGCTCAAGATCGTTCCGGGGATCGATCAGATCGTCGACGGGACCGTCCAGGTCTCCGACATTCGCCGGGTACGGGTCGAGGACATTCTCGGGCGCGAGAAGGTCGACCTGAACCTGGATTCGATCTCGTCCTACATCGCGGGGCGACGGATCCTGGTCACCGGGGCGGGAGGCTCGATCGGGTCGGAGATCTGTCGCCAGCTGCTCCCGTTCGGTCCCTCGGAGCTGATCCTGTTCGGGCGGGGAGAGAACAGCATCTTCCTGCTCCACGAGGAGCTGAAGGGTCGGGCGCATGGAGCCACGCTGACCCAGATCATCGGGGACGTCATCAACAAGAAGAAGCTGTCCGGGGTAATGTCGCGCCACAAGCCCGAGATCATCTTCCACGCCGGGGCCGACAAGCACGTGCCGTTGATGGAGGTGAACCCCGACGAAGCGGTTCTGAACAACGTCGTGGGCACGAAGAACGTCCTGGAGGTGGCGGAGGCGTTCGGCGTCGAGAGAGTCGTATGCGTCTCGTCCGACAAGGCGGTCAACCCGACCAACGTGATGGGCTGCTGCAAGCGGATTGCGGAGATGCTCGTGCAATCGGGCCGTTTCAGGGGAACGACCGCTTGCGCCGTGCGTTTTGGCAACGTTCTCGGCAGCCGGGGCAGCGTGATCCCTCTCTTCCAGAAGCAGATCGCCACCGGTGGCCCGATCACGGTGACCCATCCCGAGATGCGCCGGTACTTCATGACGATCCCGGAAGCCAGCCAGCTCGTCATCCAGGCGGGAGCGATGGGCGAGGGAAGCGACCTCTTCCTCCTGGACATGGGGGAGCCGGTCCGGATCATCGATCTCGCTCATGACATGATCCGTCTCGCGGGACTCGAGCCCGGCGAGGACATCCAGCTCAAGATGGTCGGCTTGCGTCCGGGGGAGAAGACATTCGAGGAGTTGTGGCTTCCCACGGAGAGGCGGCTCCCCACCTCTCACGAGAAGATCAACCGGGTCGTGTCTCCCGCGTTCGAGTACGAGGCTCTCGAGCGGGAGATCCGCGTCCTGACGGAACTGGCGGTGGCGATGGATTTCGCGGGGATCGTTCGCCAGCTCAAGAAGATCGTCCCCGAATACGACCCGCAGGAAGCGTCGCTCCCGGTCCTCTCTCCCGTGCCGACAACGACCGAGGCGCGGAAGGCCGCGGCGCCGTCCGGATTGGCGGCCCGACCCTCTCCCGCGCCGACGAAGCCAAGTCGCGGAGGGCTCCACGCGGGGCGACCGGCGCGGCTGGCAGAGAGCTAGGACTGGGCCGCTCGCCCTCCTATTCGTAGAACACCTGTGCGCCGCTCCGGATCTGCCGGAGCAGGATGTCCTGCACGATGTCCCGCATGAACCAGTCGGGAAGGTGTTTCCCCGCCCGCAGCGTCTCGCGGACCTCGGTTCCGGAGATCATGACGAGCGAGTGATCTCGATCCACCTCGTAGCGGTGGGCCTTGGGGTTGTAGCCGACGGCGTCGAAGAAGACCGGCTGCACGCCGAGATCGCCGAGCGATTCGAAGAGCCGCCGGTTCGCGTCTGCTGGATAGAAGCTTCCGACCCCGGCATGATCCCGTCCGACGATGAAATGGCTGCAACCCATGTTCTTCCGGCACAGGGCGGTGAACACGGCTTCTCGCGGGCCCGCGTAGCGCGAATACGTGAAGAAGCTGCCCAGGACCACTTTCCCCCTGGGATAGCAGCCGAACTCCAGCAGCGTCTGGAAGCTCGACAGGATCAGCTCCGGCAGGAAGTCGCCCTTCTTCTTGGGCCCGATGCCGGGGTTGATGTAGAGCCCATCCGCTCCGGTCTGCTCCATGGCTTCGTTCTGGATCCACTCGTGCCCCCGATGGGGCGGGTTCCTTCCATGGAACCCCACGACGAGGGACCATCCCAGCTGCGTGAAGACGAACCGTGTCTGGGCCGGCGTCAGCAGATAGTGGCGATGGGGAGAGGCCAGCGGCTCGACCAGGGTGACGTCCCCCGCGACGAAGGAATCGCCGTCCCCCAGGAGAGCCTCGACCCCCGGGTGATCGCGGGAGGTCGTCCCGTACATGTCCCGAGCCAGGCTCGTGAGGTCCTGGCTGTAGATCTCGGAGACATCCAGGAAGGCATGGATGCGCCCCTGCGCGCTCGTCAGCGCCACCCGGTCGCCCCGACCGAACTTCCCGAGGGCGTGCGAGGGGACCTGGAGGAGGATCGGCAAGGTCCAGACGTCGCCACCCGGAAGACGATGCTCGGCCAGGACGGACCGGAGCGTCTCCCGATCCATGAAGCCGGTGAGCGGCGAGTAGGTCCCGCACGCGATCTGCTCGCAATCCATGAGGGTCTTCTCGGAAACACAAAGACGCGGCAGCTTCTCCATCCCGTGTCGGTCCCTCTCCGCTGCTTCGCGGTGCACGAGCCTGCCGCCGTGAGGCTCCGCCAGGAGCGAGACGGCCTGGACCGGGGAATAGGCGCCCCACTCGCTCCGGTTCGGCTCGAAGCCTCGGATGATCTTGCTGACCATCGAGGCGCATCGGATCGGGTACCGTCCGATCGCCGTTTCCGCGGCGAGCACCAGGCCGTCCGCACCGTCGGCCAGCGTGTTGAAGATGTCGTTGACCTCGGCGCGTGTGGGGGACGGCATCGTGACCATGGACTCGAGCAGGTTCGTCGCGACGTAGACCTTGCGCCCGATGCGCTTGGCGCGCTCCAGGATGCTCTTCTGTGTCTGAGGCAGGAGCTCGAGCGGGATCTCCCGGGACAGGTCTCCGCGGTCGATCAGCAGCGCGTCGGAGCGGACGGCGATCTCCTCGAGGTTCTCGAGCCCGCTGCGCGATTCGATCTTCGAGATGACGATGGCGCTGTCGCCGACCAGGCTCCTGAGCTCGTCCACGTCCGCACCCCGGCTGGCGAACGAGAGAGCGAAGTGGCTTAGTCCCAGGTCCAGGCCGACCCGGAGCGCCTCCTTGTCCTTCTCGGTCAGCGCCGGCATCGGGATCGCGCGCTGCACCGTCACCGCCTTGTTCTGTCCCACGGGTCCGCCCTGGAGGACGCGCATCTCCGCGAATTCCGTCTCGCACGCGATCACCTGGACGAGAACCGAGTTGAAATCGATGCTGATGAAGTCTCCGACTCTCAGGGCGGAGCCGATCCCGGGCGGATAGAAGCTGAAGTTCTTGTCGTCGGTGGGGACGCGCCGGAAATGGGCCCGGACGATTGTGTTGTCCCGGATCGTGATCCCGCCCTCGACGAACTCCCCGGTTCGAATCTGCGCGCCCTCGGTGTCCAGGCAGACGGGAACGTCGGTCGCCTGCCGGATCATCTCGATCATCGGCTGCAAGTCGGGGAGCTTGGCGTGGGAGAGGTTGATGCGGAACATGGTCGCGCCGCTCTGCTCGAGCCGCTTGATGACGCGCGGCTCGAGGGAAGCGGGCCCGAGCGTACAGAGGATTTCTTTCGACATGCGCCCCTCCGGTGCAAACCGCCCCCGCCGTCTCGTCACGGGTGGGGATGGCGGGTGTAGCCGTACCGCTTCGCGAGCCACCCGGACAGCCGCCAGAAGAGTTCGCGATCCTTCTCCGGCAGGTGCTCCATCCAGGCGATGTCCGGCCTGACTCGGATGTCCTTCTGCATGCGGACCCGGTTTCCTCCCACCGTGTGACCCGCCACCTGGATCGGGTGGTCCGCCCGAAGCGCCGCGATCACGCGAGAGAAGTCCTCGCCGAGCAGGGTGCCGATCCGCTCCAGCACGTCGGCCGGACGCGTCACGAAATCCTCGTAGCGGATTCTGAGCCGCCTGTTTTGGTCGACGCCTCGAAACACCCACGCGCACTGGAGATTCGCCGAGATCCAATACCGGGTCGTGCGCCAAGCGGGTGCCGGAACGAAGGGCTTCGTCAGGGTTTTCTTGCCCGGTTTCTTGAGGGACCAGATGACCCCCCGGCCGTCCCGGACCAGGTGAACGAGGTGGAGGTCGACGCCGGGGACGGCGGACAGCACGTAGGCCCGGCGCGGTGCGAGCGAGGAATCCACGACGACGCTTCTGCCTCCCACTTTCAGGATGGCCTCGTACAGAGCCGCGGTCTTCGTCGCGTACTCGGCGAACTCCGCGGAGGGTCGGACGCGGCTCCGGAGAAGCCTCGGCCACGCCGATCGCGAGCGCTCGAATCGCTTCTGGAGGTCCACGTACCGCCGCACGTCGTCGCCGCCGATCCGACCCGCCCAGTCCCGCCGGACCTCGGGCCAGAAGGAGCACTCCTCGAGGACCGAGCCACAGGCGCAGCGGCGTCCCCCGTCCCCACTCCAGCCGGAGCTGTGGAGCTTGTTCAGCTCGCCCACACCCTCGATGTGCGAATGGTTCCCGAGCACGATGTCCAGGATCGTCGACCCGGTGTGGCCCGCGCCCATGATGTAGAGGACCTTCACTGCGCTTCTTCCTGCGACCGCGGTTCAGCGACAGGATACTAGCGCGAAGGCGTCTTCGCCGTCTTGCCCGCCAGGGTTCGGCGTGCACACAGGCTCGTACCCTTCCCTCGAACGGACTGCAACGCGGCCTCGGCCTCGCGGAAAACCTCGGCGTAGTCCATACCGCGCATCGGCTCTTCCACCCGCACCGCGCCGACGGCGACCGCGATCTTGTCGAGCTTCTCGCCCGGCGGAGGGGCATCGAGAGCGACGAGAAGACGATCGACGACGGGAGACGGATCCGCGCATTCGGCGAGGATCACGGCGAACTCGTCGCCACCGAGGCGGCCGACGAAATCGGTACCGCGTGAGACTCCCTGAAGAACGTGCGCCACGTGGCGCAGGACGGTGTCGCCGCCGAGGCGGCTGTGCCGGCGGTTGATCTCCCTGAATCCTTCGACATCCAGGTAGAGGATCGCCAGCGGCTTCCCGAGTCGCTCGTCGCGCGTGAAAGCCTCGTCGAGACGCTGGAGGAACGCCGAGCGATTCAGCACCCCCGTCAGCTCGTCGGTGGTCATGGCGGCGCGGAGCTGCTCGGCCTGCGCTTTCACCTTCCGGTCCAGCTGCGCGACCTCGGCCTCGAGCGAGGCTCGCCCGACCTCGCCCGAGCGGACCCGGCGCCTGGCCGAAAAGGCGAGGGTCGCCGTTCCGATCGCGGACACCAGGGCGCCCACGACGGCGGCGTGGGTGTACGCGCTCGGAACCCTCCAGGCGGCAAGGAGCGCCGAAGCGACGCCGACCGCGCTCGGGACCGCGACGGGAAGGAGCGCCAGGCGCGAGGAGCCTTCGGATCGTCCCATGGAATCAACCCCGGGGCGCCGAGAGGAGAACCTCGCCTCGGGGCGCTCTGGGGAAAGATGGGCCCCCTCCCGGCCGAGTCAAATCGCGCGGCGGCGAGGCCGGGGCGACGGGAGGACGCGCGCCGGCTTGCCGTGCGGTCCCGAGACCCATAAGATCACGCCCATGAGCCGGAGAACGGTCCTGGTGGTGGGGGCGCATCCCGACGACGAGGTCCTGGGCCTGGGTGGAACCCTGGCCCGCCACGTGGGGGAGGGGGACGAGGTACACGCCCTGATCCTGTGCGAGGGTCTGAGCCTCCGGCATCCCGACGCGAAGGAGGACTTCATCGCCGAAGAGGGGCGTGCGGCCGCCCGGGTCCTGGGCCTTCTATCGTGGACGCTCCACGGCTTTCCCGACCAGAGGCTCGACCGGCAGTCGCTGGTGGAGATCGCGGCGCCCATCGAGCGCATGGTGCGGGAGCTCCAGCCAAGCGTGGTGTACACGCACTGGCGTGGGGACATCAATCGAGACCACGTGCTCGTCCACGAGGCGACGCTGGTCGCGACGCGATGCAAGGAGCGCTCGATCGAGAAGCTGTATGCCTACGAGACTCCCAGCGAGACGGAGTGGGGGATTCCGTACGACTTCAGTCCGAGCACCTTCGTCGACGTGAGCCGCACCCTGAGCACGAAGCTCGAAGCGATGAAGTGCTACAAGAGCCAGTGTCCGCCGGCCAACCACCCGCGCTCACTCGAGCACCTCAAGAACCGAGCCCGGTACTGGGGCGAGTGCATGCTCCTGGAGGCTGCCGAGCCGTTTGTCTTGCTGAGGGAGTACTGGCGGTAGTCTCTCACTCCCTGCGCCCGCAAAAAACCTCTTGCCGATTTCGCAATATCACGCCATATGTTGGTGGCGATTCGATAACTGTAATGGGCCGGGTCGGACAACCCCAACCAAGGGACGGAATCGGGACGGAGGGCAGATGAAACGGCAGGAGAATACGGAAAACCTCGTGTGCAGGCGTTTTTTTTCGCCTGTCTTGATTGTACTGGGGGCGCTGTCAGCGGTTCCCGCGTTTTCGGCGGTGACCTGGAACGTGAATGGCGCCAGCGCATCGTGTAGCGATGCCGGCCCGGGAGACGCCATCACACCTTTCTGCACGATCGGGAGAGGCGCCGCGCTCGCCCTCGCGGGGGACACGGTTCTCGTGGCCCCGGGAACCTACCGCGAACAGGTGACCCCGGCCGTGTCGGGGGCCCCCGGGTTGCCGATCACGTATCGGGCGTCAGGTGCCGGCGCGATCGTCCTGGGCACGCTCGACGTCTCGGACCCCGCCGGGTGGGCGCCGACGGCGACGACCGCATGGAGTCGGGCGTACGCGCCACCTTCGAGCCCGAGCCAGGTGTTCCGGGACGGGGTGCGGCTCGCGACAGCGACGAGCGCCACGACGACGACCCCGGATTCGTTCTTCTACGACGGCGTGGCCCACGTCCTCTACGTGGACATCGGCGGGGCGAACCCCGGCGTCGGTCACGCGATCGAGGCCGGGGCGCGGCAGCACGGGTTCCGGCTCGACGGCCGGACGGACCTCGTGGTGGACGGCTTCGAGATCCGCGCACAGAACAACGTGGGGGTGCGGATGGGGACGTGCTCTTCGATCACGGTTCGCAACTGCAGAGTTTCCTACGCCGGGACGTACGGGGTTCAGACGCTCACCTGCACGACGCCGGTTCTGCTCGACGGGAACGACGTGTCGTTCTCGCAGCGGGAGGGGATCCGGATCGACGGCTCCAGCGGCGTGACGGCGCGGGGGAACCGAAGCCACGACAACATCGAGCACGGGATGGGGGTGCGGGCGACGACCGCGAGCCAGATCGTCGGGAACACGCTGTACTCCAACAGGGATCCGAACGTCAAGCGATCGAACGGTCTGGACGTGAACGTCGGGTCGACGGACAACGTGGTCCAGGGGAACACGGCGTATGGGAACGACGATTCGGGGATCCAGGTGTACGGGGGCTC
>Ga0247727_10002254_pt1 | contig 44448 bp, 36 predicted proteins | sample WisWelCaveWW1625_FD_202498 | JGI IMG/M metagenome (GOLD analysis project Ga0247727, IMG submission 202498) | Biofilm microbial communities from Wishing Well Cave, Virginia, United States - WW16-25 | ecosystem: Environmental > Aquatic > Deep subsurface > Groundwater > Cave microbial mat | place...
CGAGCACGATCACGTCGGGGTCGAGCAGGTTGATCACGCTCGCGAGCCCACGGGCCAGGCGCTCCTCGTACCGCACGAGCGTGGCCTCCGCCGACCGATCCCCCCGGGCTGCCCGTGCGACGACCTCGGGCGGCGCGACCCGCTCGCCGGTTGCCCGCTCGTGCTCGCCCGCGAGCCCGGGTCCCGAGAGCAGCGTCTCGATGCAACCGGTCCTCCCGCAGTAGCAGGCCGGCCCCGGCCACTCGCCTTCGCGCGGCCAGGGCAGCGGATTGTGGCCCCACTCGCCGCCGATCGCGTTCGGCCCGGAGACGAGCCGCCCGTCGACGACGATTCCGCCGCCGACCCCGGTGCCGAGGATCGCGCCGAACACGATCCGCGCGCCGGACGCCGCGCCGTCGACCGCTTCGGAGAGCGCGAAGCAATCGGCGTCGTTCGCGACGCGGACGGCTCGCTCGAGCACACGCGAGAGATCCGCGACGAGCGGCCGGCCGTTCAACCAGGTCGAGTTCGCGTTCTTGACCAGGCCGGTCCCCGGCGAGGTCGCGCCAGGGGTGCCGACTCCCACGGTGGCCGCGGTGTCGAGTCCGGCCTCGAGCTCCGCGACCAGGGCGCGCACACGCTCGATCGTCCCGTCGTAGTCGTCGCGCGGGGTCGAGGCGCGCCGCGTCCGGACGACACGCCCCGATGTGTCGAGGAGCACGGCCTCGATCTTGGTGCCCCCGAGATCGATGCCGATGCGCGCGGGCTCGGGCGGGTTGCTCACCAGCGCGCTACGATACGGCGCTCGCGCGGCGCCCGTCAACGCGCTCGAGGAGGCCCATGCACCCGACGGGTCACTCCGTCACCTGGCTCGCCCTGCTGCTGATCGCGACGGTCGGATGTAACGACTCGGAGGACACGACCGGGGGCTCGCAGTTGCTCAGGGTCGCGCTCGACGGGTCGGGCGACTACATCTCGATCCAGGTGGCCGTCGCCGCGCCGAGCGCCGGCACGACGATCCACATCGCTGCTGGCACGTACTCGGAGCAGGTGGTGGTGGCGAAGAGCGTGGCGCTCGTCGGTGCCGGGCTCGGGACGGTGGTCCAGGACCTGTCGCCGCAGAACCCGATGCCCGACGATTCGACGGACGACAGCTCGGCCACGATTCTCGTGCGCGACACGGTGGACGTCGTCGTCCGTGGCCTGCGCGTCAAGGGCCCCGAGGACGGGATCCAGGTGCGGAACGCCGCGCGCGTGATCATCGAGGCCGTCGACGCATCGAACAACGGTGACGAAGGGGATCGACGTGCGATCTTCGGACACCGTCCTCGTGACCGGGGGCAGAAATGAGGAGTGTCCCCATCCGCCCCCGCCCGGCAACCAGGCGTCAGCGGAAGTTCTCGATGACATACAGGTCGCCTTGGTCTGTGTCCCGCGTGTAGACGATCGTCTTCCCGTCCGGTGACCAGCCACCCGTGTGGACGTGCGAAGGGTCGGTCGCACGGGTGAGCTGCTCGGGTGGGCCGAGCGGCCGGGGCAGACCGTCGGGCTCGGCAGGCAGCGCGAGGCGCAACACGAAGAACTGCATGCCGAAGTGGCTGATCGCCTGGCAGTAGAGAATGGCCCGGCCATCGGGCGCGACCACCGGCTCGGCGTTGGGTCCCGTCAGCAGCAGCTCGTCCTCGCCCGTCTCGAGATCGGTCACATGCATCTCGAGAGTGCCAGAGCCGTCGGCTGCGGTGCGCGTCTGGACGACATGGCGACTGTCGCGATACCAGTCGAACCGCAGGACGCCGGAAAGCGCCGGGCGCGGATCGCCGCCGTCGGGTTGCACGAGCCACAGCCCCGGGCCGTCGTCGCTCATCGCGAGGTAGCCGATCGCCTTTCCGTCCGGCGACCAGCGCGGCGCCTGGCTCAGGCTCGGCGCGGAGCCGCCGGGCAACAGGATGCTCTGCTGTGAGATGCGCCGTACGGCGCTGCCTTCCGAATCCATTGCCAGCAGGTGAAAGTTGCCCTCGCGGTCCGAGAGAAACACGATCTCGCCGCGGTCGGGGCTGAAATCGGGCAGCAGGTCGCGTGCGGGATCATCGGTGAGTTGCCTTTCGACGCCGGTGTCCAGCTCGAACAGCCAGATCTCCAGGTTCCCGGTGCGGTCGGAGTGATAGACGATCTGCTTCCCGTCCGGCGAGAAGCGCGCGCCGAAGTTATCGCGCGTGTTCGACGTGAGCCGCCGCTCCTGATCGCTGCCGACGACCATCACGTAGAGGTCGGTCTGGTGGCTGAACGGGGAATAGGCCAGCGCGCCGTGGCGTCCGACCACAGGACCCCAGTCCTGCCCGGGACCTGTGGTCACCTGGCGCATGGCGCGCGAGGCCCGATCGATTTCCCAGATGTTCTGCGAGCCACCGCGGTTCGAGACGAATACGATGTCTTCGTCGTCGGGCGACCAGGCAGGCTGGCCGTTGTAGAACCCGTCGTCCAAGAACGCCTTCGGCTCAGGGCCGCTCACGGGCAACAGCCAGATGGCGCCGCGGCCCCCGTGGCGGCGCTCGAAGGCGATCCACTCACCGTCGAAGGACCATGAGGCGAGCACGTCGTCGGTGCCGGGGGGTGGGTGCGTGAGCTGCGTCTGCTGGCCCGTGCCCACCTCGACCTTCCACAGCGTGACCTGGCCCGCGGACTCGAGGCGCGAGAACAGGAGCTCCTGCCCGTCGGGCGACCAAGGCTGCGCGCCCAGCGCGCGCAGCGCATCGAACGTTCGCTCGAGAAACGGAAAGCGCACTTCGCCGAGCTTGCGCTGCGTACCGCCGAGGGACGGCATCACATAGACGTTGCTGCCCGTGCCCGGATCGGTGAGAAAGGCGATGTAGCGTCCATCGGGCGACCACCGCGGAAGGACGTCGTCGGCCGGTCCGTCCGTCAGTCGGACCGGCTCGCCGCCCGCGGTCGGCATCACGAAAACGTCCATGCTGCCATGGATGTTGTGGGAGTAGGTGACGAAGGTGCCATCGGGCGACCAGGACGGCAACCACTCGAGCCCCACGAAACTCGTCAACGGCTTGACGGTCCCGATCGCGACCGGTGCCTGCTCCGGCCCGGATCGCAGCAGCGCCAGCGCGGCGACAAGCCCGATGCCGGCCAGGCCCAAAGCCGCGACCAGCCAAGAGCGCCGTGCTCGCCGCGCAGATGCCACCACGGGCAGAGGGCGCTCGCCCGACTCGAGCGTGCGTCGTTCGCGCTTCAGGGCCAAGGCGACGTCCTTGGCGCTCTGGAATCGCTCCTCGGCGTCCTTTGCCAGACACTCCTCGACGATGCGCGACAGCTCCGCCGGCAACGACGGGTCGAGCTCGGCCAGCGGCTTCGGCTCGCGGCGGAGAATCGCGTGGAGCACGTCCACGCTGCTCGTGCCCAGGAACGGCTGCTGACCGGCGAGCATCTCGTACAGGACGCCGCCGAACGAGAAGATGTCGCTGCGCGTGTCCGCCGGCTTGCCCTCGGCCTGTTCGGGCGACATGTAGTAGACGGTGCCCAAGATCGTGCCCGCGCGCGTGTTCGTGGCCAGCGCCGAAGCATCCGACCCGCCCGGCCCGCCGAGAGCCTCGTTGCGCTTGGCCAGGCCGAAATCGATGATCTTCGCCAGCCCGTCGGGCGCGACCATGATGTTCTCGGGCTTGATGTCCCGGTGGACCACGCCGCGGCTGTGCGCGCGAGCCAGCCCTTCGGCCACCTGGATGGCGATTTCGAGCGCGCGCTTGAGCGGCAACCGGCCGGCGCTCAGCAACTGCCGCAGCGTCTCGCCCTCGACGAACTCCATGGCAATGAAGAGCGTGCCGCCATCCTCGGCCGCTTCGTAGATCGTGGCGATGTTGGGATGGCTGAGCGCCGAGGCCGAGCGCGCCTCTTCGTAGAAGCGCTTGCGGCGACCCTGGTCCTTTACCAGATCGAGCGGCAGCACCTTCAACGCCACGACACGGTCGAGCTGGGAATCGTGCGCCTTGTAGACGACGCCCATCCCGCCCTCTCCCAGCTTCTCCAGAATGCGGTAGCGCGACAGGGTCTGACCGATCATCGATGCGTTCCTCGCGTCACTCGACTACCCTTGCGGCCCCTGCGCGGGGCCATGAGACGCGTTTCGTCCGGCGGACAGCATACGCTCGTCGGCAACCTGCTCGGCGATGCCCGCTTCGACCGAGGACCCGATTCGGACACGCCGTACCCGCCGCCGCCCGGGGTCTCGACGATCAGGCGGTCGCCGGTCTCGACCGAGCGACCGTCGATCGAAGCGAGCTGATCGACCGCGCCCGAAACGCGCACCAGGTGCTGCGTGCCGCGCGCGCCCGGCTCGCCGCCGGCGAGTCCGTACGGCGCCTCGACGCGGTGCTGGGTCAGCACCGACATCTCGGCCGGCTCGAGGAACGTGATCTCGCGCACGAGCCCATCACCCCCGCGATGCCGGCCGCGTCCGCCCGATCCGCGACGCAGGGCGAAGCGCTCGACGCGCACCGGGTACCGATGCTCCAGCACCTCGACATCCGTGATCCGGGTGTTCGACATGTGCGAATGCACGCCGCTCGGCCCGGCGAATCCCGGCCCGGCTCCGCAGCCGCCGCCGATCGTCTCGTAGTACCCGTACCGCGCGTTGCCGAAGATCACGTTGTTCATCGTGCCCTGGCTGCATGCGGCGAGGCCGAGCGCGGCGAGGAGCGTGTCGACGAGGCGCTGGCTCGTCTCGACGTTTCCGCCGCCGACGGCCGGGTCGCCTCGCGGGTCTTCGCCGAACGGCGGGTCGAGCAGGCTGCCGCGCGGCACGTCGATCGTCACCGCGCGCAGCAAGCCCTCGTTGAGCGGGAGCGGGTCGGGCAGGAGCAGGCGGATCACGTAAAGCACGACGCTGCGCACGATCGCCGGCGTCGCGTTGAGGTTCCCGGGATGGACGGCTCCCGTTCCCGTGAAATCGAATCGGGCGTGTCCGTCGTGGATCGTGATGCGAGCGCGGAGCGGCGTGCCGTCGTCGAGCCGCTCCATGGCCTCGAGCACGCCGTCCCCGCGAGCGCGCAGCGTCTCGCGCACGCGGTCGGCCGCGAGACTGCCGAGGCGGCCCATCTGCTCGTGGATCGTGTCGACGCCGTGCAGCCGCGCGAGCTCGCGCAGCCGCTCGGCGCCCGCGTGGTTGGCGGCGGCCGCGGCGGCCAGATCGGCGAGGTTGTCGTCCACGGCGCGCGAGGGCCAGGGCGCCTCGACCAGGACGCGCCGGATCTCGTCCCACCGCGGCTCGCCGCGCTCCACGAGGAGCATCGGGCGGATCACCACGCCCTCCTCGGCGAGCTTCGTCGCGTCGGGCGGCATCGACCCCGGACGCATGCCACCGATCTCGGCGTGGTGCGCGCGACTCGCTACGTAGCCGACGAGAGGCGTGCCTGCCCCGTCGCCGAGCACGGGCGTGATCACGGTCACGTCCGGGAGGTGCGAGCCGCCGAACCCGGGATGGTTCGTCACGGCGACGTCGCCCGGCCCGAGCGGGAGGGCCTCGCGGACCGCGCGCACGCACACGCCGAGCGCGCCGAGATGCACCGGAATGTGCGGCGCGTTCACGACCAGCTCGCCCGCCGGGTCGAGGAGAGCGCAGGAGAAATCGAGGCGCTCCTTGACGTTCGTCGATACCGCGGCGCGCTCGAGCCGCTCGCCCATCTCCTCGACGAGCGCGGTGAACCGTCGAGTGAAAAGCTCCAAGACGATGGGGGACACGCTCGTTTCCAGGACCAAGGGGCGCGTGACGCTCTCGGTCGTTTCACCGGAAGACGCGCCTGTCCCCCGCTCGAGCAGAAGCGCCCCGTCCGCCCCGACCGCGGCGGTCCACCCCGCGGCCACGAGCGTCGTCGCGTGGCGCTCGAGGACGAGCGCCGGGCCCGCAAGCGTCGCGCCGGGTGGGAGCTCCGCGCGGTCGAACGCGCACAGGTCGCCGATCCGCCGCTCGGCCCGCATGGTCATGCGGCGCGCCGGGGCGGGCAGCCGCTCGATCGCCGCCGGCGGCGACGACGCGACGACGCGGATCGCCTCGACTTCGATCGGGCGGGCGCCCGGCGCGTGGCCGTACGTTTCCCTGTACCGCTGTGTGAACGATGCGCGCGGGTCCGCGCCCTCCGTCCGCTCCACGTCGAGGCTCGTCTCCTGCCCGCGGAGGCGCAGGAACAGCGTCCGTCGCCGCACGGCCGCCTGATCCAGTGGGACGCCCGCCGTGACGAGCGCGGCCAGCGCCTCGCGCTCGAGCGGCTCGAAACGATCGCGCGAGTCCGATTCGAAACGCTCGAGCGGCTCGAGAACCTGCTGCTCGGCAAACCGCTCGAGAACCGCGTGACCGAGACCGACGGCGGACAGCAGGCCCGCGTCCGGCGGGAGCAGGATGCGCCGGATCCCCAGCCGCTCGGCCACGCCGCAGGCGTGCTGGCCCCCCGCTCCGCCGAAGGCGATCAGTGCGTGCTCTGAGGGATCGTAGCCGCGCCGGACCGAGATTCGGCGGATCGCGCCAGCCATCGTCTCGTCCGCGATCGCCAGGATCCCCTCGAGCAGGATGCGTGGGTCGGGTCTTTGGCCGCCGCGCCGCGCGATGGCGTCCTGAAGCTGGTCGAGCCGAAGCTGCGCGGCTCCCGGGTCGATCGGGATCCCGAACCGCTCCGGATCGAGCCGCCCGAGGAGCAGGTTCACGTCGGTGATCGTCAGCGGCCCGCCCGCGCCATAGCACGCGGGGCCGGGCTGTGCCCCCGCGCTCTCCGGCCCGACGAGGATCCGCTCGCCGTCGAAACGGCAGATCGAGCCGCCGCCCGCGGCGACGCTCTCGATGGCCAGCGCCGGGGCCGCGACCGCGGTGTCCCCGACGTGGTGCTCGCGCCTTACGTCGCACTCCTCCTCGAACCGCGCGACGTCCGTGCTCGTCCCACCCATGTCGAACGCGATCCCGCGCGCGATCCCGGCGCGCCGAGCCGCGACCGCGGCGCCGACGACCCCGCCCGCCGGTCCCGAGAGCAGCAAGTCCTTGGGGCGCGTGTCATGCGCCGCGGCGAGCCCGCCCGCGCTCGTCAGCACGAGCAGGTTGCCGGGCCCGACGTGCTCCGTGGCGCGATCGAGGAACCGCCCCACGATCGGTGCGAGACAGGCATCGATCACGGCGGTCGTGGCGCGCGGCAGGATCTTGATGCTCGGGGCGATACGGGCCGAGCACGACACGTGCGCGAAGCCCCAACCGGCGAGGGCGGTCGCGAGCGCGTCCTCGTGGGCGGGGTTGCGGTAGGCGTGGAGCAATGCCACGGCCGCCGAGCGCGTGCCACGCGCGACGAGGGAGCGCGCGACCGATTCGAGCGGTGCGAGGTCGATCGGGCAGAGAACGTGTCCCTTAGCGTCGAGGCGCTCGTCGACCTCGACGACGTGCTCGGCGAGGGGGGCGGGACGCTCCAGGTCGAGGCGGAACAGCTCGGGCCGCTCTTGCGTCCCGATGTGCAACAGATCGCCGAAGCCGCGGGTCACGAACAGGGCGGTCGATGCGACGCGCCGCTCGAGCAGCGCGTTCGTGCCGAGCGTCGTGGCGATCCGGACCCGTGCCGGTGGTAGGGACGCTCCCTGAGGTGTCCCGGTGACGATTCGCGCGGCCAGGATCGGTGCTTCGTCGTCCGAGGCCAGCTCGAAGGCCGTGCCCGGCGGGATCGGCCGGTCGAGCGGTGGTGCGACCTCGATCCAGCGGCCTGCCGGATCCTGATCCGCTACGCGCGCGTCCCCTGGGGCTTCGCCGAGCAAGCGGAAGCGGAGACCGCGCACGGGCGCGCCCGGATCGTCCCATCCCGGCGTGATCGCGAGGCGGCCGTTGCCGAGATCGCCTGCAACGCGTCCCCGGACCGCGCTCGAGCTGAGAATCTTGGCGCGCCGTGGCGTGCCGTCCGGCGCGATCGCCACGGCGTCGGTGAACGTGCCGCCGGTGTCGATCCAGATCCGCCAGGGGATCAGGGGAACACGCCCAACTCGAGGTACGCGATCCCGACCTTCTCGATCGCCGAGAGATATGCGGCCGTGCGCATGTCCGGGACCTTGCGAAACCGCCGGCGAACATCGAGGATTTCCTGGTACGCGGTGATCATCGTTTCCTCGAGCCCCGAGTTGACCAGGTCTTCCTCGCCGGTGCCGCGAGTCAACGCCTCGCGGAGCTTGCCGGTGAACTTGCGGTCGACGAGCCTCTCGATCGAGCCGACGAGGTTCTCGCGCTTGGCCTCGTCGAGACGCTTCTCGAGGCGGCCGTAGCGCATGTGCGACAGGTTCTTGGTCCACTCGAAGTACGACACGGTCACGCCGCCCGAGTTCATGAAGATGTCGGGCATCACGAGCACGCCTTTCTCGCGCAGGTGCTTGTCGGCCAAGGGCGTCGTGGGTCCGTTCGCCCCCTCGGCGAGAATGCGGCAGCGGATGCGCCGGCAGTTGGCGACGGTGATCTGATTCTCGAGCGCGGCCGGCACGAGGATGTCGCACTCGACCTCGAGGCAATCCCCCGCCTTGGGCAGCGTCTTCGCGCCGCGGAAGTTGCGGATCGATCCGGTCTCGTTGCGGTGACGGTGGAGCGCCTGGACGTCGATCCCGCCCGGCGCGTACACGGTGCCGTCCCACTCGCCGATCGCGACGATCTTCGCGCCGTCCTCGTCGCGCAGGATCTTTGCCGTGTGGTAGCCGACGTTGCCGAACCCCTGCACCGAGACGCGCTTGCCGGCGAGCGAGCCTGAGAGGCCGGCGCGCTTCAGCTCCTGCGGCTGCCGAAACAGCTCGCGCAGCGCGAACACGAGCCCGCGCCCGGTCGCCTCGCGCCGGCCGCGGATCCCGCCCTGGCTCACCGGCTTGCCGGTCACGCAGGCCATGTTGTCGAGGGCCCCCGGATGGAACGCGTCGTACGTGTCGGCGATCCACGCCATCTCGCGCTCACCCGTGCCGTAGTCCGGTGCCGGGACGTTGATTCCCGGGCCGATGTACTGCTTGCGGATCAGCTCGGCCGTGAAGCGGCGCGTGATCTTCTCGAGCTGCTCGGGCGAGTACTGGCGCGGCGTGAGCTGGATTCCGCCTTTCGAGCCGCCGAACGGGACGTTGACGATCGCGCACTTGTAGGTCATCAACGCGGCGAGCGCCATGATCTCGTCCTGGTTGACCATCCGGCTGTACCGGATCCCGCCCTTGAGCGGCTTCCGATGATGGCTGTGCTCGGCCCGCCATCCGTGGAACATCACGTACTTGTCCCCGAACTTCACCGGGAACTGCATGAAGTACACGTTGTTGCAGGCCTTGATCTGGGTCAGGAGGCCCTCGGGGAGCTTCAGGTGCTGCGCGGCCGCATCGAACTGCGCGCTGACGATGTTGTTGAGATTGAGATCTTCGGCCGGGGCCTTTCCGGCCCGGGGCTTCGTCATTTTCTTGGTCAAGGGCGGGCCTCCTCGCGGGAATCGGCTGCGCCGGCGCGGATTCTGGCCAGCCGAGCGGCCGCGATTCTAGCCCGGACAATTCCGGAACGCACGCGGCTCGCGGCCGGACGCGCGGACGACGCCCCGGACCCTACATCGACGCATCCTGCACGATGATCCACGCGCCCGAACGCCGCCGCAGCACGATCAGTGTCAGCCCCGACAGGCTCTCGCCGGACGCTCGGTCGATGCGCCAGCGCGCCGCGATGGTCGCACCGTGCACGGCACCGGGCTGCCTGCCCCCGAGCACGGACTCCTCGGTCCCGTGAATCGCCTGCACCTCGATCGGGTCGAGCGCGAGCGTGCCCATCGCGGCGCGATCCGCGTAGCGGCTCCGATACCGTGCGAGGATCTCGGCGCGCCCACGTGTCACGCCCGACGGCGAGAGGAACGTCGCGTCATCCGCGTACACGGAGCAGAATGCCTCGACGTCGCCTCGATTCCACGCCGCGACCTGCTCGGCCAGGATCGATCGCACTTCGCGCTCGGCCTCGCGCTCGCGACGCTCGGCGGCCAAGCGGTCCCACAGACCGAGACCGTACCGGCCGACGTACCGCGTGTCGGTGTGCAGCGCCGGATCGGCCAGCGCTTCGTCCACGTCCACGAATCGATGACCCTCGGCCGCGAGCCACGCGAAGCCCTCGTCCCACAGCGCGGCCCCGACGGCGTTCGCGTGCAACAGCAGGATCTCGGCGGTCGGCCGATCGAACAGTCGTGCGCTCGTGCGCTCGTGGCGCCGCACGTCGAGGCGCAACGCCGCGAGGTAGTCGGCGCCGATCGTGCGGGTCGCCGTGGCGTCGCCATCCGCTCGGCTCCGTGTCCACGGAGCGTCGAACGACCAGTCCGCGGTGTCGATCGTCGGCCGCAGGTTGCGCTGCCCGCTCCGCTCGAGCTGCTCGCGCGCGGCGTCGAGCTTCTCCGGCGTGTCCCCCTCGCGCAGATACGGGAAGCGGAAGAACCGGAGCGAGCGGCCGCGCTCCGCGAGGAACCGGGACAATCCCTCTCGGCCGCGCTCGATGTCCCAGACGTACGTCGCCGCGTCGGTGCGCGAGTAGTCGAGATGCGACGCGGAGTGGTTCCCGAGCTCGTGGCCGGCGGCGAGCCACAGGTCGAGCAGCCGCTCGTCCGCGGGCCCGCGCACGTGGCTCCAGATCACGAAGCCAACGGCGCGAATGCCGTGCCGCTCGAGCGTGCGGAGGAGCGCGCGCGTGATCCGTTCGCGCTCGGCCGGATCGTTCGTGCCACGTCCGGCGATCGGCAGGTCGTCGACCGTCACGGCGAGCGGCCGTCCAGAGGGTGAATCCGCGACGGCCATCCCCGCCGCGAGAAGCGCCCAGGCGACCGCGGTCGCGCCGCGGCGGGCTCGTGCGTGCAACAGCTCCATGGATCCTCCGGGCGTCGACCGGGACCGGATGCGCGGCGAAGCATACGCCGTCGCTACCTCGGTTTTCCGTGGCGGCAGGTCGTCCGGGTCGACCTCACAGGGCCTGCGGGTAGAATGCGAGCGCGGAACGGAGGACCGACGTGCGCGACCCCGAGATGCCGGCGACGAGCCCCGCTGTGCTCGAGCTCGTGCCCGGCGAGACCTACTGGTGGTGCGCCTGCGGACGGTCGAAGGCTCAGCCGTTCTGCGACGGGTCCCACGCCGGGACCCAGTTCGAGCCGATCGAATTCACCGTCGAACGGGCGAAGCGCTACGCGTTGTGCCAGTGCAAGCGGACGGGCGGCTCGCCATGGTGCGACGGCACTCACAGCAGTCTCTAGCCGCGCGGGCTGTCTGGCTCGTCGCGACGCTCGGGGCGGCGGGGCTCTGCCAAGCCGCCGATCCGCTTCGCGTTCTCGACGAGCTGCGGGCGGCGCGGCTCGATCCCGGTCGCGCGGTGCAGCTGCGCGACGTCACGATCGACATCGGCCCGGCACGCCTCGTCATCGAGTCGGCGACGCTCGTCCCGGCGACGCCCGTCGCCGGGCGCCCGATCGAGGTCCAACTCTCGGGTCGTCTCCGGTTCCGGGTCGCACCGCCGGATGACGTCGAGGCCTCGCAGCTCGAGCTGTTCACGGGAAGGCGCGTGCTCGACGTCGCGGTCGAGGAAGTCGTCCTGGCCGTGGCCGACGAGCGCCTCGTGCGTCGGCTGATGGATTCGGCGCCCAAGGCCTCGCTCGACGCTGCCGATCTCGCGCGGGTCGAGTCGAGCTACCGTCGCTGGATCGACGGCGCCGAGCGCCGCCGCGCGGGAGTCGAGGCGAGCTTGCTTCGAGCGATCGTCGGCGACGCGGGGCTCTTGGGCTTCGTCGCCGCGTGGTGTCGCAGCTCCGACGTCGGCGACTTCTACGCCGAGCGCGATCCGGAGGATCCGGAGGCGTTCACCGTCGCGAGCTTCGTGCCGATCGACGTCCGAGGCTGGGACCGTCGACGTCTCGCCCGCCACATCCGGTTCCAGCAACGCAAGGGCAGGTTCCTCGACGTGCGCCTGGGGGATCTGGGGGCGTGGGACATCTGGCTGTCCGGCCTCGGGATCGACGATGCCGGGCCGGAGAGCACGCGGGGGCCAGCGTTCGAGAGCCGGCACTACGACCTGGAAATCACCGTGCGGCGCAAGCGCCGGCTGCTCGACGGCCGCGCGCGTGTGACGATCGAGACGCTGCGCGCGGGGCGCACGACCGTGCCGTTCGACATCCACGGCGATCTGCGCGTGCGCCAGGCGTACGACGGCGGCGGCGGTCCGTTGCCGTTCGTCCAGATCGGGACGCAGGTCGTCGTGGTGCTCCCCGAGGCCCCGGCGCCAGGCGCCCGGTTCGACGTCGATCTGCGCTACACCGGGCGCGCGCTGCAGTGGGTCGGTCGTGGCGTGCACGATCTCGTGGACACCGACGAGTGGTACCCGCACTGCGGGGAGGTCGATCGTGCGACCTACGACACCACGCTGCGCTGGCCGCACAAACAGGAGCTTCTGGCGAGCGGACGCCTCGTCGAGGCGGGACGCGCCGGACGCTACCGCTGGGAGCGCAGGCGCATCGACCGTCCGGCGATCGCCGCGTCGTTCGTGCTCGGCGACTTGCGCGTCGAGAGCCGGCGGATCGGCGACATCGATCTGCGGATCGGTTTCGACCGATCGTCCATCGGCTCCGAGCGCGAGAGGGCGGTCGAGACCCTCGTCTCGGCGCTCGAATTCCTCGAGCGCACGTGGGGCGAGTTCCCTGTGCGCGAGCTGACGGTCGTCGTGCTCCCGCGCGACTTCGCCCAGAGCTACCTCGGGTTCGTCACCCTGAGTCGCTCGATGCTCGACGGCGCGAGTGCGGGAGCGCTCGGTGTTGGCGACTGGGTCCGCGAGACGATGATCGCGCACGAGCTCGCCCACCAGTGGTGGGGCAACGTGGTGGGCTGGGCGAGCTACCGCGACCAGTGGCTCAGCGAGTCGATGGCCAACTACACGGCGCTGCTCTACTGGGCCGAACGGAACGGTGTGCCGGGCTCGCCCCTGGGTGAGCTGGCGGCGGGCTGGCGCGAATCGCTCGAGCGCCTCTCGGCCGACGGTCGGACCTTCGAGTCGTTCGGTCCGCTGGTGCTCGGCCACCGGCTGAACTCGAGCAAGGCGAACGCCTACCAGCCGATCGTGTACCGCAAGGGGGCGGTCGTGCTGGCGATGCTCGCACGCGCCGTCGGGCCCGAGCGCTTCCACGAGGTGCTGCGCGGTCTGCTCGAGGGCGACGAGGGCCGAGTGCTCACGACCGCCGACTTCCTGGCCGAGCTCGGAGCCGCGGCCCAGGTCGACCTCGACGGGTTCTCGCGGACCTTCGTCTACGGCACGGGGATTCCGGTCTTCTACTACGAGTACGGTGTGGAGCGTGCGGGCGCCGGATGGATCGTGCGCGGTGCGGCGCGGCGCCGGCCGCAGTTCCGCGCGGTCGTGCGCGCCGAGCGCGGAGCCGCCGGGTGGGACGTCGTGCGCGATTTCGTTCCGGTCGAGAGCGCCGAGACGACCAGGCTGTCGGTGCCGTTCCGTGTCCTGGCCAACGTGCGGATGCAAGTCGAGGGCGCACCGCAGGCCCGTGCCACGGCACTCGACGGGGAGCTGACGCTGCGGGACGAGGGCCGGTTCGAGGTCGAGACGGATCTCGAGCCGGCGACGTTCCGTCTCGATCCCCACGGCGAGGTCCTGGCGCGATTCGTTCCGGCCGACGACCCACGGCGAACGCTACGGCTGCAGGCCGAGGATCATGTCGCGCGCGGCGATCCGGCCGGCGCCGAGGCGTCGTTGCGCCGGGCGCTCGCGGCCACGCCGCAGGATGCGACGTCGCGAGGGGCGCGGCCGGCGGCGTATCGGGATGCCGAGACGCGGCGGGACGAGGCACGGATCCACGCGACGCTCGTGCGACTGTACCTCGACGAAGGCCGCATCGCCGAGGCACAGGGCGAGATCGCCACGGTCGAAGAGCTCCTGGCCGGTGACCGCGGTGCGCTGTGGTTCGAGCGCGAGGTCCTGGCTGCCCGGCTCGAGCTGCGCGGCGGGGACGCGGAAGGGGCACAGCGCCGGCTGCGGCGCCTCGTCGGCGGCGACGCGGAAGACACCCCCCGCGTCCGCGCGGAGCTGGCAGCCGAGGCCTGGACGCTCGCGGCGATCGTGGCGCACACGCTCGGCCTCGCGCACGATCGGGCGACCGCCCTCGACGCGGCGCGGAACCGCGGGGCGGACGTGACCGCTCTCCGCGCGGAGATTCCCGCCCAGAAACCGTGAAGCGGGAAGGTGTGGCCCCCCTCTCTATAATGGCCCGATGATCCTGGCGGGGGATATCGGGGGGACGAAGACCGTCCTCGGCCTGTTCCGGCAGCGCCGCGGCAAGCTCGAGTCGATCCGCGAGAGCAGCTACGCGAGCAAGCGCTTTCCGTCGTTCCTGGCGATCCTCGGGGAGTTCCTCGACGACGACGAGCGGCGAATCGAGGCCGCGAGCGTGGGTGTGGCGGGCCCGGTGGTCAACGGGCGCAGTCAGGTCGTCAACCTGCCCTGGCCCGTCGACGCTCGGACCATCGCCCGGAGGCTCGCGCTCGACCACGCGCATGTGATCAACGACGTCGAGGCCAACGCGTGGGGCATCCCCGAGATCTCGCGGAGCAAGGTCGTCAACCTGACGCCCGGCCTCGCCGGCGCTCCAGGCCACGCCGCGCTGCTGTCGGCCGGGACGGGCCTCGGCATGGCGATCCTGTGGTGGGACGGCGAGCGCTATCGGCCGAGCGCGAGCGAGGGCGGCCATCAGAGCTTCGCCCCGCGCACCGACCTCGAGATCGCGCTGCTCGAGTTCCTGCGCCGGCGACACGGGCGTGTGAGCATCGAGCGCGTGCTCGCGGGGCCTGGACTCGGTGCGATCTACGAGTTCCTCGTCGATCGCGAGGGCAAGCCGCCCGCGGGAGTCCGGGCGCGGCGATCGGGCGATCCGAACGCGAGGATCGCGGAGGCCGGCCTGGCCGGCACGGATCCGGTGGCACGTAAGGCGCTCGAGATATTCGTCACCGTGTACGGCTCGGTCGCCGGCGACCTCGCGCTGGCGGCCCACGCCACGGCCGGCGTGTGGATCGGTGGCGGGATCGCGCCGAAGATCCTCCCCGCGATCCGCCGTGCGGGCGCGTTCGTCCGCGCATTTCGCGACAAGGGCCGGCTCGCGCCGTTCGTCGGACGGATCCCGGTCCGCGTGATCCTCGAGCCGCGGACGGCCCTGATCGGGGCGGCCGCTTGCGCCGTGCACCGCCCCGTTCCCCTGCACGGCCGCACGCACGCGCCGCGCAAGAAGAAAGGATGAGCCCCATGCATCCACCGCCCGATCCCGAGATCGCCCGACAGGCCGTGCTCACGATCCGGTTCCTCGCAACCGACGCGGTCGAGCGCGCGAACTCGGGACATCCGGGAATGCCGATGGGAATGGCCGACGCGGCGTTCGTGCTGTGGAGCCGATTCCTGCGCTACGACCCGACGAGCCCGGAGTGGCCCGACCGCGATCGGTTCGTGCTGTCGGCGGGCCACGGCTGCATGCTGCTGTACGGCCTCTTGCACCTCGCGGGCTACGACCTGTCGCTCGACGAGATCAAGCGGTTCCGCCAGTGGGGGAGCCGCACACCCGGCCATCCGGAGTTCGGGCACACGGCCGGAGTCGAGGCGACGACCGGGCCGCTCGGCCAGGGCGTCGGCAACGCGGCCGGCATGGCGCTCGCGGCGCGCATGCTCGCCGCACGGTTCAACGGTGACGAGACGTTCAAGCCGGTGGGGCACCGCGTCTTCGCGCTGGCGAGCGACGGCGACCTGATGGAGGGGGTGAGCGGGGAGGCGTCATCGCTCGCCGGGCACCTGCGCCTCGGCAACCTGGTCGTGCTGTACGACGACAACCGGATCACGATCGAGGGCGAAACGCGCCTCGCGTTCTCCGAGGACGTGCCGCGGCGGTACGAGGGGTACGGTTGGCACGTCGCGACCGCCGACGGACACGATCACGAGGCGGTCGCGCGCGCCCTCACAGCGGCGATCGCCGAGACCGAGCGACCGTCGTTGATCGCCTGCCGCACGCACATCGCCTACGGCGCGCCGACCAAGCAGGACAGCGCCGATTCCCATGGCGCACCGCTTGGCGCCGAAGAGGTCGCCGAGACCAAGCGCCGCGCGGGCTGGCCCGTCGAGCCGGCGTTCCTGATCCCCGACGTCGTCCGCACGTTCTTCAAGGCCCGCGCGCAGGAGGGAGCCGCGTTGCGCACGGCGTGGGACCGCAAGCTCGATGAATGGCGCGCGCGCCGCACGGATCTGGCCGAGGCGTGGGACGCCGTCCTGTCGCGCCGGGTTCCCCCGGACATCGTCGAGCGGCTCGTGGCCGAGGCGCCGGTGGGGGCGGGCGCGACACGGGGGCACGGGAGCGCCGTGCTGCAGCGGGCGGCGGCGCTCGTGCCCGCGCTCGTCGGCGGATCGGCCGACCTCTCGCCGTCGACGAAGGCCGTGATCCAGGGCGCACCGTCCGTCGCGCCGGGCGAGTACGCCGGGCGGAACCTGCACTTCGGGGTGCGCGAGCACGCGATGGGCGCGATGCTCAACGGCATCCTGTACCACGGGACGTTCCGGCCGTACGGGTCGACCTTCCTCGTGTTCTCCGACTACATGCGCCCGTCGATCCGTCTGGCGGCGATCGCCGGGCTCCCGGCGATCTACGTGTTCACCCACGACTCGATCTTTGTCGGCGAGGACGGACCGACGCACGAGCCGATCGAGCACGCGTTCGCCCTGCGGTTGATCCCGAACCTGTGGGTGTTCCGGCCCGCCGACGGTCAGGAGACCGCGCTCGCCTGGGGCATGGCGTTGCGCCGCACCGACGGCCCGACGGCGATCCTGCTCACCCGGCAGACCCTTCCGGTGATCGAGCGCACGGCGACCGGGCACCTGGCCGAGATGAGCGCCGGCGCATACCTCGTCGCGGGCAGCGACAGCCCGGAGGCCGTCGTCGCGGCGACCGGGTCGGAGCTGCATCTGGCTCTCGCCGCTCGCGCGGCGCTCGCCGCGGCGGGGCGGCGGATCAACGTCGTGTCCGTACCGTGTCTCGAGCTGTTCTGGACGCAGCGCGCCGTGTACCGCCAGCGCCTGTTCCCCGGCGGGGTGCCCGTGGCCACGGTCGAGGCCGGGAGCACATGGCCCTGGCGCGTGCTCGCGGGCACAGACGGCCTGACGATCGGCATCGACCGCTACGGCGCGTCGGCGCCCGCCGAGGTCAACGCCGAGCAGTTCGGCTTCACGGCCGCGGCCGTGACGCAGAAGATTCGGGACTGGCTGGGCTGAGCGTTCGCGCTCCGGCGCTCAACCAGCGCCGAGCCGCGCGGCGGCCGGCGCATCCAGCAGAACGTCGAGCAGCCCCGCCGCGGGCCGCACACGCTCGCACGGGTGGGGGGCGTCGTGGGCGGCGTCGCCGAACGCCTCGGCGACGATCGCAGCCTTGTCGGCTCCGCTCACGAGGAAGGCCACGCGGCGCGCGGCGTCGAGCGCGGGCAACGTGAGCGTCAGCCGCCACTCGCCGAGCTGCGGGATCCAGTTCTCGACGACCCAGCGTTCGCGCTCGTCGAGCGCCGCCGTTCCCGGAAAGAGCGATGCCGTGTGGCCGTCCGCGCCGATCCCGAGGAGCACGAGGTCGAGACGCGGGTCGGCCTCGGGCAGGATCGCGCGCAACCGCGTCTCGTAGCGCCGCGCCGCCGCGGCCGGATCGATCTCGCCCTCCAGACGCAGCACGCGCGCCGCCTGTGCGCCGAGCGGGTCGAGGAGCGCCTCGCGCACCATCCGGTAGTTGCTGCGGTCGTGGTCCGGGCCGACGCACCGCTCGTCCCCGAACGCGAACCAGGTGCGGGCCGCGTCGAGCCCGTCCGGTCGCGCCGCGAGCTCGTCATACGTCCGGCGCGGCGTCGAGCCTCCGGCGAGCGCGAGCGTGAACGCGCCGCGCGCGGAGATCGCATCGCGGCCGCAGGCGGTGACGAGATCGGCCGCGCCACGCGCCAGCGCCGCCGCGTCGGCGTACACCGTGACCGCGGGGCGGATCCCTCGGCTCATCCCCGCGGCCGGCGCCACGTGCGCCCGTCGCGCGCCAGCATCACCTCGGCCTCGGCCGGACCCCAGCTTCCGGCGCTGTACTCGGCCAGCGGCTGGTCGCTCGTGGACCACGCCTCGAACAGCCGGTCCACGTAGCCCCACGCCGTCTCGACCTCGTCGCTCCGGATGAACAGCGTCGAGTCGCCGAGCATCGCGTCGAGGAGCAGCCGCTCGTACGCCTCGGGCGGCTGTGCCCCGAACGTCTGTCCGTAGCGGAAGTCCATGTCCACGGGCTTCATCCGCGGGCTCGTCCCGGGGACCTTGACGTCGAACTGGAGCTTGATCCCCTCGTCGGGCTGGATGCGCAGCACGAGCGTGTTGGCCTCGGGCGTGTCCTGCCGGAACAGCCGGTGCGGTACGTCGCGAAACCGCAGCGCGACCTCGGTCAGTCGCCGCGGCAGGCGCTTGCCTGCGCGCACGTAGAACGGCACGCCGGCCCAGCGCCAGTTGTCGATGTGCATGCGCAGTGCGACGAAGGTCTCGGTGCGCGAGTCGGACGACACGCCCGGTTCGTCGCGATAGCCCGGCACCTCGTGGCCCTCGATCACGCCCGCGCCGTACTGCGCCCGGACGGTCGACGCGCCGTTCGTCGCGGCGTCGATCGGCCGCAGCGCCTGCAGGACCTTGACTTTCTCGTTGCGGATCGCGGTCGGGACGAGCGACGCGGGTGGCTCCATCGCGGTCAGGCAGACGAGCTGAAACGCGTGGTTCTGCACGATGTCCCGTGTGATCCCGGCTTCCTCGAAGTACGCGCCGCGGCCCTCAACCCCCAGGGGCTCACCGACCGTGATCTGCACGTGGTCCACGTACTTCTGGTTCCACAGCGGCTCGAAGATCGCGTTTCCGAAGCGGAACACGAGCAGGTTCTGGACGGTCTCCTTGCCCAGGTAGTGGTCGATGCGGAACACCTCGCGCTCGTGAAACACGCGGTGGACGACCCGGTTCAGCTCGATCGCCGAGGCCAGGTCGTGGCCGATCGGTTTCTCGAGCACGACGCGTGCGTAGCTGCCGTCGGTGCCCGGCTGGTTCAGCCCCGCCGAGGCGAGCCCGTCGAGGACCGCCGGAACGGCCGATGGCGGCACCGACAGGTAGAACAGACGGTTGCCGCTCGTGCCCCGTGTGCGATCGACCTCGGCGAGGTGCGCGGCGAGGCGCCGGTAGCTCTCGGGGTCTCCGCTCACGGGGACGTACGACCAGCCGGTGGTGAGCTCGGCCCACCGGACCGGGTCGAGCTCACGACGGGAATGCACTTCGACGCCGCCCCGCAGATCGTCGAGGATCGTGTCGACCGGGGCGCGGGCGACTCCGACGACCGCGAAGCTCGACGGGAGGAGCCCGTCGAGCGACAAGTTGTACAGCGCCGGAACGAGCTTGCGGCGCGTCAGGTCCCCGGTCGCGCCGAAGATCACGACCGTGCACGGGTCCACGGTGCGCGACTGGCGCGGGCTCGGGCCTGACGGTTGGGTGTGGCTCGGAATCATCGGTGACCTCGATGGGACGATGGTGGACGCGCTCCGTCGAGGCCCCATAATACGCCCGTGCCGAACTCGCCGACGGGCCCGATCCCGGCCATCGATCTGGTTCTCGTGGCGGCCGTCGCGGTGTGCGGGGTCGCCGCGCTCGTGTCCCGCAGGCGCGGCGGGCGGCTACGCGAGCTGCCGGGCTGGGTTCTCTTCTGGAGCGCGTTTGCCGCGATCCTGATCGCGCTCGGTCGGCTGCCGCGCTGGGCGTCGTTCCCCCTCCTCGCGGTGCTGATGTTCGCGGCGCTGCGCACGTACTTCTTCGTCGCCCCGGTTCGGCGGGGCGATCGCTTCGCCATCCTGGCCGCGTACCTGTCGATCCCGTTCTCGCTGTGGCCCGCGTACGTCGGGTCGAAGGACATGTTCCTCGCGATGGTGCCGGTGACGCTGTTTCTCGTCGTTCCGGTATTCCTGTCGACGGGTGCGGACGGCGACGGGCTGCTCGATTCGATGGGCCGCACGCTGCTCGGCGTGCTGCTGTTCGTGTTCTGCTTGGCCCATCTCGGCCTCTTGGTGCATCAGCCGCCGACGGGCCTTCCCGAGCTGTTCGGTGTGCTCGTGCTCGCCGCCGAGCTGCCCCAGCGGCTCTTCGGCCGGATGCCCGGAGGTCTCGGATTGCGCAGGCACGCCTTGGTGCTCGTTCTCAGCGGAACTGCCGCGACCGTTGCGGGCTGGACCACGGGTCCGTGGATCGGTCTGAGCGCCGGCGACGCGGGGCGCGCCGGCTCACTCGTGTTTCTCGCGGTTTCGCTGGGCGCGATCGTCGCGGGAACGGTCGCGCAGAGCCTCGCCGCCGACACACCCGGCGCACGGCTGGGGCGCGGGGGCCTTCTCAACCGGATGGTACCAGCGGCCTACGCGGCCCCGGTGTTTTTTCACTACCTGAACTTCTTCGCGCGATGAGGCGGTTCCTCGCGACGCTCGCTCTCCTGGCATTCCATGCGGGTTTCGTCCGGCCGATCTTGCACTGGGTCATCGGCGTGCGATTCCGCCGTCCGGGGCTCATCCCCCGTGGGCCGTGCATCGTCGTGTCGAACCACAACTCGCATCTCGATGCCGCGGTCCTGATGAGCCTGTTCCCGTTACGCCGGCTGCCGAACGTCCATCCCGTGGCCGCCGCGGACTACTTCGGCTCGTCGTGGCTACGGCGGACGATGGCCATGGCGCTCATGAACGGGATCCCGATCGAGCGCCGCGCGCGCCCTGGCGTCGACGCGCTTGGGCCGCTCGTCGAGGCGGTCGAGGCCGGCAAGGCGCTGATCTTCTTCCCGGAAGGGAGTCGTGGCGAGGCCGGGGTCGTGTCGCCGTTTCGGCCCGGCATCGGCAAGCTCGTCCAGAAGATTCCCGGGCTGCTCGTCGCGCCCGTGTTCCTGTCGGGTCCCGAGCGGATCTGGGCCCGCGGCGAGGTCGTCCCGGTACCCGGCGCGATCGACGTGATCGTGGGCCGACCGCGAACCTATCCCGCCGATCGTGACGCGCGGGACATCGCCGAGGACGTGCAGCACGACGTGGTCCAACTCGCCCCGCCCCCGCCCCCGCGCCCCGGCGCCGAGCCGCCACCGGTGCGGGTCGCGGTGTGCGGCCTCGACGCGGAGACGCGTGGCGAAGTCTTCCGGCGTCTGACCTCGCGGCTCGGCCGCGCGCACCGCACGCTCGGCATCTCGGACTCCGTGATCGAGGCCGAGGCGGGCCGGGTGCGCGAGATCAGCGGCCCGATCCTCGAGGCCCGCGTCCGTTCGTGGGTCGGCGCGCTCGCCCGCGTCTTCCGCACGGGCGAGCGCTACAAGGGCGAGCGGTTCGCCGCGATGGTCGACCGTGCGCGGGTCGAGGAGGTGTTGGGCAAGCGTCCGTCAGCACGGTTCGTGGTCACCGACGGGAGTCCGCTGGTCGACCTCCTGGCCTGGGCCGATGCCGATTTCTATCGCGGCGTCTTCGACGACAGTGGAATTCACCACCTGCTGCAGTTCCTGTCCGGTGAGCGGCAGATCCCGCTGTCCAAGTGGTGGAGCTACGTGCGCAATGCTCCCGGAGTCTGGCTGATCAACACGTTCGAGCTGGCCCAGCCACCCGTTCCGGACGTGCTGGTGTTCGTCGATGTGCCCGTCCCGCGGCTCCTCGAGCAGTTGCGCCGGCGCGGAGAGGCGCAGCAGTCGTACGAGACCGAAGCGTTCCTCGGGCGGCTCGTCGAGGGGTACCGGCACGTGGGGCGAGTCCTGGCGCGCCGCCGCCGGGTGACGTGCCTCGACGTGGCTCCGGCCTCCCGCCCCGTCGAGGAGATCGTCGCCGGCGTCGAGGCCGTCTGCCTACGGCTCGCGCTGCGCGAGGCGATCGAACCGGTGGCAACGCCCCGGGCGGTGCCGGAGACGGAGGACGTGTGAGCGATTCCCGCTTCGTCGAGCTCGAGTTCCGCGAGCTTCCCACCGACACGATGCGCGAGCGGGCCGATGAGTTTTTCCGCGAGATGAGCCGCCGGCGCTCGGTGCGAGACTTCTCGGACCGGCCGGTGCCGCGCGAGATCGTCGAGCTCGCGGTCCGGACCGCCGGCACCGCGCCCTCCGGCGCGCACAAGCAGCCGTGGCACTTCGTCCTCGTCGGCGACGCCGACCTCAAACGCCGCATTCGCGACGCGGCCGAGATCGAGGAGCGTGAAAGCTACGAACGTCGCATGCCCCCGGCATGGCTCGAGGACCTCGAGCCGCTCGGCACCGACTGGCACAAGCCGTTCCTGACGACCTGCCCGTGGCTGGTCGTGGTCTTCTCCCAGGTCTGGGGGGCCGGCGCGCCCCCCGCGGACAAGCGCAAGCACTACTACGTCCAGGAGTCGGTCGGAATCGCGGTCGGCATGTTGCTGGCGGCGCTGCACCAGTCGGGATTGGCCAGCCTGACGCACACGCCGAGCCCGATGACGTTCCTGCAACGCGTCCTGGACCGGCCGCCGAACGAGCGGGCGTACATGCTCGTGGCCACCGGCTACCCTGCCGAGGGCTGCCGGGTGCCGAACCTGCGGCGCAAACCGCTCGAAGATCTCCTCACGGTCCGCTGAACCGACTTGACGGCAGCGCGAGTTGGCGGGATCTTGAGAGGACCGCCGAACGCAACAGGAGCCACAGTCGCCATGAGCGGGTCGCAAACGTTCCAGCGCATCACGCGCCAGACGATCGACGATCATCGGCAGATCCACTTCTATCTCGATCAGGTGGCGCTGACTCTCCAGGGCATCGGGAGCGGTACCGACCTCGAGCCGCTGCGGCGCCTGGCAGCCCAGATCGAGGGCCTGAAGGAACGGCTGCTCGAGCACCACCAGGCCGAGGAGCAGGGGGGGCTGTTCCAGGCGATCCTCGAGGCGATGCCCGACTGTCGCGTCGAGGTCAGTCGCCTGACGCTGCAGCACGACAAGATCATCGAGATCCTCGAGATGGCCCGCATCCACGCCCAGTGCGGCGGCCCCGCCGAGGCAGAACCGCTGCGCACCGACCTCCAGGGCTTCCTCGAGATGTTCCGGCGTCACGAGCAGGACGAGGAGCAGCTGCTCAATCTCGCCCTGCGGCGCGAGAGGCGCGCCCCCGCCGACTGATCGACGCTTCCGTCGCGGAGCGGTCCCGCGTAGGATGCCGCACGGCGCATGCTGAACGGCATCTTCCTCGTCGTCGTGGTCCTGTCCCTGCTCCTCGCCGCGGCGACGGGGCGGATGGACGAGCTCGGCCAGGCGCTGCTCGACGACGCGAAGACGGCGGTCACGCTCTCGCGCTCGGCCTCGTCGGCGTGATGGCGTTCTTCCTCGGGCTGATGCGCGTCGCGCAGGACGCGGGCCTCATGCGCGTCGTCGCGCGGGCGATCTCCCCGGTGATGCGCCGGCTCTTCCCTTCCGTCCCGACCGACCACCCGGCGATGAGCGCGATGATCCTGAACATCTCGAGCAACATGCTCGGCCTGGCCAACGCCGCGACGCCGTTCGGGATCAAGGCGATGGGGGAGCTCGACCGCCTGAACGGAAGGAAGGGGACCGCGACCGACGCGATGGCGCTGTTCCTCGCGATCAACACGTCGGGCCTGGCGCTCCTGCCGACCGGCGGTCGGGCTGCGCGCGGCGCTCGGCTCCAAGGACGCGATGGGCATCCTGCTCCCGACGTGGATCGCGAGCGGGTGCGCCGACGGTCGTCGGGATCACGGCCGCGCTGCTCTTGGCCCGGTTGCCGTGGATCCGCGCGACCGCGCCTCCCCCGGCGTCCGCGATCGCGGACGTACCAGGCGCCCCGACCGATCCGGACGCTCCGGCCGTCGCGCGCACATCGCGGTTCCGCGTCCTGGCGGCGCTCGTCGTGACCGGGGTGTTCCTCATCCTCGCCGGACGGTACGCCTCGAACGCGCTGGCGAGTGAGCCCGTGGTCGAGGTGGTCAAGCGCATGCTGTCGAGCTGGGTTCTCGGCGCGCTCGTCGGTGGGCTCCTGCTGCATGGCTGGTCGGCGTGGCGTGAAGGTCTACGAGAAGCGCAAAGGAGGGGTTCCAGGTCGCGCTCCGCATCATCCCGTATCTGGTCGCGATCCTGGTCATGATCGGGATGCTGCGCTCGGCCGGCGGGATCGACCTCCTGGTCACCGTCCTGTCGCCGATCACCGACCGGATCGGCATGCCGGCCGAGGCACTGCCGATTGCGATCCTCCGGCCGCTCTCGGGGTCGGGTGCCTACGGCGTCATGGCCTCGTTGATGGAGACCCACGGCCCGGACTCGCTGATCGGCTACATGGTGAGCACGTTCCAGGGGAGCACGGAGACGACGTTCTACGTCCTCGCCGTGTACTGCGGAGCGGTGGGGGTGACCTGGACCCGCCACATCCTGGCCGCGCGCCTCGCCGCCGACGTCGCCGGGCTCCTCGCGGCGACGTGGATCGTCCGCCTGCTCTTCGGTTGACGGCTCAGGGAGCCGCTGATAGCCTGTTCGGTCGTGCGGGTGCTGATCGATCCAAGGAAGCTTCCAAGTTCGCGCGGCCGGGGGTGCTCGCTCCCCCACCGAGCGGGCGCAGAACCCCGCAAAGACGCACAGAGGGCGCTCAATCCACGAGCGCCCTTCGTGTTTTCAGGGAGCGGAGGTCGGGGTTGACCACGAAAGAACAGTTGTTCGGGCTCGTCCGGATCCAGAGTCTCGCGCTCGAGGTGCGCAAGGCGATGCAGGTCGTCGAGGCCGCGCCCGGGCGCATCGAGGCGATCGAAGCGGGGTTCCGCGAGCGCAACGCCGAGTACGTCGCCGTGAAGTCGCGCGCGGAGGAGCTGGAGCAGGACCGGCGCAGGCGCCAGGGCGAGGTCGAACTCCTCGAGGTCCGACGCAAGAAGTACATGGACGACATGATGCAGGTCCAGAACCAGCGAGAGTACGCGGCGATGCTCAAGGAAATCGACTCGGTCAAGGCGCAGGTCCTCGAGCACGAGGATGCGATCCTGCGCGAGATGGAAGAGATCGAGAAGCTGACCGAGGATCTCACGGCTCGCGCCGCGCACATCCAGACCGAGCGGGAGGAGGTCGAGCGCGAGCGGGTGGTGGTCGAAGCGGAGGCCACCGTCGCGCGAAAGATCGTCGAGGAGCGGATGAGCGAGCGGGGGGGCGTCGAGGTCGGCCTGCCGCTGACGCTGCTCGGGACGCTGCGCCAGCTCGAGCTCACGCGTCAGGGCGTATTCCTGGCCCGGGCGGACAACGGGATGTGCCAGGGCTGCTTCGTCCGCGTGCGGCCCCAAATGTTGCAGGAGATCAAGACCGCCTCGGTCCTGCACACGTGCAGCGGCTGCAAGCGGTTCCTGTACGTCGAGACCGCGCTGCGCCCACCCGTGGGGGACGGAGGCGCGCAGGCCGCGCATGGTTGAGCTGTTTCGGGCCGCGATCGACGGAGGATCGCGCGGCAACCCCGGCCCCGCGGCATGGGGCGTTGCGGTCCTCGACGAGAACGGCGCGTGCATCGAGAGCCATGGCGAGCCGCTCGGGCGGGCGACGAACAACGTCGCCGAATACAGCGCGTTGATCGGCGCACTCGTCCTCGCGGAAAGTCGTGGGGCTCGGCGCGTCGAGATCCGCTCCGATTCCGAGCTGCTCGTGCGCCAGATCGAGGGCCGCTACCGTGTGCGGCATCCCGCGCTCAAGCCTCTTCACGCCGAGGCGATGGGCCGGATCGGCCGGTTCGAGTCGTTCCGGGTCGTCCACGTGCGTCGCGAGCAGAACCGCGACGCCGACCGGCTGGTGAACCGGGTGCTCGACCAGGCCGAGGCGAGCGCGGCGGGTGCCTCGACCGCCGAGTGACGCAACGTACCGCGTACGAAGCGGTCCTGGCGCGGCGGGCGGCGGCGTGCGGTCGTGCCGGACGGTCAGTCGATTCGGTCGGCATCGTCGCCGTCTCGAAGACGTTCCCGGCGGCGGCCGTGCGCGAGCTCGCCGACTGCGGCCAGCGCGTGTTCGGCGAGAACCGCGTTCAAGAAGGCCTGGCCAAGATCGTCGAGGTCGGTCCGGGCGTGAGTTGGCATCTCGTCGGCCATCTCCAGGCCAACAAGGCTCGCGATGCGGTCGGGCGGTTCGCGCTGATCCATAGCGTCGACACCGAGCGCTTGGCGCGCGAGATCGATCGGCGTGCCGCCGAGCGCGGCCTGCGGCAGGCGGTCCTGGTGCAGGCCAATCTCTCACGCGAGGCGACGAAGTCCGGCGTGGGGGAGGAAGGGCTCGGCCCGCTCCTCGAGACGATCGTCGCGCTCGGCCACGTCCAGCTCCGTGGATTCATGATCATCCCCCCCCCGGCCGAGCGGGCGGAGGACTCGCGGCGGTGGTTCGCCGCCCTGCGCGAGCTGCGCGACCGCGCGGCGGAACGGCTCGGCCAATCGCTTCCCGAGCTGTCGATGGGCATGACGGACGATTTCGAGGTTGCCATCGAGGAAGGCGCGACGCTCGTCCGCATCGGCCGGGCGATCTTCGGCGAGCGCTGACCGGCCTCCGGACGGCCGAGGCCACGACGGCGCCGCGCGGGATCGAGGAACAGTCAAGTTGATTTCCGTTCGACCCGCGGTCTAGGCTCTCCGGCATGAACCTGCGCGACTTCTACGACGCGCTGCGCCGCCGAGAACCTCGCGGCCGCGGCGACGGCACGTGCCGCGCGAAGACGGGCCGCGTGTTCGATCTCGAACTGTACAAGTTCGACGCCTGCCCATACTGCCAGACGGTGTTTCGCGTGATCGAGCGCCTCGGTGTACCCGTGCGGTACCGGGACATCCTGCGCGATGACGCCGCGGCGAGGACGCTCCGCGAGGTCGGCGGGCAGGACCAGGTGCCCTGTCTGTTCGTCGACGGCAAGCCACGCTACGAGTCCGCGGACATCGCCGCGTTCCTCGAGCAGCACTTCGGCTGAGCGGCGAGCCGTGTTCCGGGGTCGTCGTCGGCGGGGCAGAAACGGGCCCAGCTACACCGCCCGAAAAACGGCCCAAAAAACGGACAGCGACCCAAAAAACGGCTTGACGCGCTTCCAGGACTCGGCGTAAGTACCCCGTACTTCTTTGTTCCGGGACTGCCCAAGGGCTCGGTCACGGGAGTCGCGGATTCGACGTCGCGTGGCCCACGCGCTTCCGTGGGCGAGGGGGGGCGGCGATGTCCCGAGGAATCGGTATCGAGGTGTCGTGCTCCGCAGCCGTGCGTGCAGCGACGGTTCTGCTGGGCCTTCTCGTCGTCGGCTCGGGCGACGCCGCGGCCCAGATCGGAATGGTCGCGGACGAGACGAATCAAGTCACGGTGTTCGATGCCGCGACGAACACGGTGTTGGGTTCGGTTCCGATCGGGCCGGGTCTTGCGGTCGGCGACTGCTCGATCAACGCGATCGAGACGCTCGGCTTCGTCACCGACTTCCGCAACCGGATCTGGGTGATCGACCTGACCACCTCGCCGCCCACGCTCGCGGCCGGGATCAACCCGATCCCGATCTCGAACCCCGGCGAGGACACGGCGCTCACGGCGGACGAACGCTACCTGCTCGTGTGCGACGGCTCGTCAGTCCAACCGGTGTCGGTGATCGACGTCGAAACACGCACCGAGATCGACACCTTCAACCTGGGATCGGACTGCACGTCGGTTGACGTTTGCGACGATGGCTCGGTACTCGTGACGTCGTCCACGCGAGTGCGACGGCTCGTCCTCGATGCGAGCGGCCAGTTGACCGATACCGGTGACATCCTCCCGCTCAGCAGCGCGGTCAACGTCTACTGCGCCCCGGGAGGCGCCACGGGGTTCGCCATCAGCAGCGGTGGCGGACTGCGCTCGTTCACGATTCCGGGCCTCGCGCCCCTCGATACGCAGCCTCTCGGCGGGCAAGCGGTCTGCGGGCTCATCAACGAGGATGGGGATCTGGCCGTGGCCCGCAGCGTCTTTCCCAGCGCCGTCAAGGCGTTTCGCTACGATGAGGCGAGCGGTGACTTCGATACGCTCGCGTTCGAGCTTCCCGTGACCTCGGCCCGGGCCTTCTTCGGTATGGAGCAGATGGCGCTCGAACCCGAGAGCGAGCGGCTCTACGTCCCGGTCCAGGGTGGAGTGGTCGTCTACGAGATCGCGACGGGAAACGTCCTGACCACGATCACGAGCAGCACGATCGTCCTTCCCACCGGGGTCTGTTTCTCCGGTTCGGTCGATTTCGACGAGGACGGCGTTCCGAACACCGACGACAACTGTCGGCGAATAGCGAACCCGGATCAGCTCGATTTCGACGGGGACGGCGACGGCGATGCCTGCGACAACTGCCCAGTGGTTTCCAACGCCGACCAGGCGAACCTGGACGGTGATCCGGAGGGGGACGCCTGCGATTCGTGTACCGACAGCGACCACGATGGCTTCGGTGACCCCGGCTTTCCGGTCAACACCTGCTCCGACGACAACTGTCCTTTCGCCTCGAATCCGGATCAAGCGGACACGGAGCTGGACGGTGTTGCGGATGCCTGCGACAACTGTCCGGCTGACGGGAACGCCGACCAGAGCGACGCGGATGGCGACGGTGCGGGCGACGTTTGCGACAACTGCGCCGGGATCCCGAACCCGAGCCAGGCCGACACGGATGGCGATGGTCTAGGAGACGCGTGCGACAACTGCCCGCTCGTGGCCAACGTCGACCAGGCAGACGTGGACGGCGACGGCGTGGGGGATCTCTGCGACAACTGTGTCGAAACCGGGAATCCGGGTCAGTCGGACACCGACGGCGACGGCCTGGGTGCCGCCTGCGACAACTGCCCGCTGGTGGCCAACATCGACCAGTCGGATCCGGACGGCGACGGTGTGGGCGAGGTCTGCGACAACTGCCCTGGCGAGCCCAACGCCGTGGAAGCCGTGATGTACGCTGTCGACGGCGCATCGGGCCACGCGGCCAGCCTGCACGTCCTCGATCCGACCGATGGCTCGGTGGTCCAGACGATCGGCCCGACGAACTTCGAACACGTCACGGGCATCGACGTCGATCCGACGACCGGCATCCTGTACGGGGTGACCAACGGCCCGGGTCGGTTGCTCACGATCAACAGGGTCACGGGCGCGGGAACGCTCGTCGGCAACACGGGCCTTCAGATGCCGGACATTTCTTTCGATCCCGAGGGAAGGCTGTACGGATGGTCGGAGAACAGCGACGACCTCATGACGATCGATCTGGCCACGGGCCAGGCGACGCGCGTCGGCGAGTGCTCCTGTGGAACGGCTCGGACGGGGCTCGCGTTCGACTCCACGGGGACCCTGTACATGAAGAGCTTCGACGGGCTGAGCGTGATGGACCCGACGACCGGGACGATCGTCTCGACGATCCCCATTCCGGACGGCGAGACGAGCAACGTGCTCGAGTTCGATCCGACGGACGTGCTCTACACCGGGCTACGGACGGGTGGGCTTCTCCCTGCGAACGCTCGATCCGTCGACGGGCGCGCTGAGCATCATTGGATCGAACCCTCTTGCCTTCCTCTCCGCGATCGCAGTCGCCGACGATCAGGCGGACACCGACGATGACGGTCTCGGCGACGCGTGCGATGCATGCCCGCTCGACCCGGCCAACGACGCCGACGGCGATGGCGTGTGCGGCGACGCCGACAACTGCCCGCAGCTGGCCAACGCGGACCAGACAGACGCGGACGGCGACGGCGTGGGCGATCTCTGCGACAACTGCGTCACCGCGCCCAACACCTCACAGAGCGAGTCGGACGGGGACGGCTTGGGCGACGCGTGCGACAACTGCCCGTTCGTGCCCAACGCCGATCAGACGGACGCGGATGCCGACGGTGTAGGCGATCTCTGCGACAACTGCCCCGACGACTTCAACCCGAGCGGGAGCAGCATCGAGGGCTTGCTGGCCAGCCTCGACGCTCACCATGCCGGAATCACCGCGCTCGTGCCCAGCCTGTTCCTCTTCTCCGACGGTGCGACGGGAACCTCCATCTCGGACGGCGGCAGCGACATGTACGACGGCGGGAACATCCTGAACACGAACCGGGCCAGCGCGATCCCCTACACGAACCGGGCGATCGTGGCCGCGGACGGCGAGTTCGGCTCCGGCAGCCGCTACTTCACGGCGAAGTACCCGGGGCTGTTCGTGATGGCGGCGGTGGACATCTCGATCGAGTCGTTCTTCCTCACGGGCAACAACGGGGCCGACGGCGCGGGCTTGGTGGACGGCGCGGTGCTGATGACGTCGGGAGGGCGGTTCACGGTGTTTGCCAAGCGGGTCCATGCCGCGTCGGACCCGTCGATCAACCACATCATGCTGGTACCAGGGGCCGCGCCGGGCGTGACCCACAGCTTCGCGATCAGCACGGACGACGACCTGCACACGGTGAGCGGGCTCGGCGGTGTCGGCACGATCTACTACTTGTTGGTCGCGCGGCAGAGCGGCGCGTTCCTGAGCGACGAGCAGATCGTGGCGATCGCGACCCGATTCGTCACGAGCCTGGGCCAGGCCGACACCGACGGCGATGGACCCGGCGACGCGTGCGATGCGTGTCCGCTCGACTCGGCCAACGACGTCGACGGCGATGGTGTGTGCGGCGATGGCGACAACTGCCCGCAGCTGGCCAACGCGGACCAGACAGACGCGGACGGCGACGGCGTGGGCGATCTCTGCGACAACTGCATCGCCGCGCCCAACACCTCGCAGAGCGAAACGGACGGAGACGGCGACGGCGACGAGTGCGACAACTGCCCGTTCGTGCCCAACGCCGATCAGACGGACGCGGATGCCGACGGTGTAGGCGATCTCTGCGACAACTGCCCCGCCGACGCCAACGCGGGCACGCTGAGCGGGATCGAGGGCTTTCTGGCCAACCTCGATGCCCACCATGGCGGAATCATCGCGCACGTGCCCGATCCGTTCCTGTTCTCCGAAGGTGAGACGGGGGTCTCCATCCAGGACGGTGGCCAGGGCATGTACGCCGGTGGAAACATCCTGAACACGAACCGCAGCAGCGCGATCGCGTACACGAACGGGGCGATCGTGGCCGGAGACGGAGCCTTCGGCACGGGCAGCCGTTACTTCACCGTGAAGTACCCCGGTCTGTTCGCGATGGCAGCGGTGGACATCTCGATCGCGTGGTTTTCCATCACGGGCAACACCGGGGCCCGGGGCTTCGGCTCGGCGGACGGCGCGGTGCTGACAACGCAGGGGGAACAGTTCAAGGTGTTCGCCAAGCGGGTCTATGGCGCGGGACATCCGTCGATCAACCACATCATCGTGGTGCCGCAGGCCCCCTCCGGGGTGACCCACAGCTTCCCGGACTACACGGGCAGCGATCAGCACACGGTGAACGGGCTCGGCAGCGTCCGCCGGATTTACTACCTGCTGGTTGCGCTGCGGAGCGGCGCGTTCTTGAGCGACGTGCAGATCGAGGCGATCGCCAGAGCGTTCGTGTCGAACCTGGTCCAGTCCGACCTCGACGGCGATGGACTGGGCGACGTGTGCGATCCATGCCCGCTCGACCCGACCAACGACGTCGACGACGACGGCTTGTGCGGCGACGCCGACAACTGCCCGCTCGTGGCCAACGTCGACCAGGCGGATGCCGACGGCGATGGAGTCGGCGATTCCTGCGACAATTGTCTCACCCTGCCCAACGCCAACCAGAACGAGGCCGATGGCGATGGTGTCGGCGATTCCTGCGACAACTGCCCGCAGGTCGCCAACGCCGACCAGACGGAGGGGGACGGCGACGGCGTGGGCGACGCGTGCGACACTTGCCCGTCGATCGCGAATCCGCAACAGCGGGAAACGCTCGCCTGTCTCGACGTCGATGCGGACGGTGCGGAGTGTCTGGACGCACGGATCGAAACACTCGATCCAACGCTCACGGGAGAGATCCGCCTCTTCGCTCTGGTGGGCGCTACCCCGGACTCAATCGCGTTCGAGATCCTGGCGACCTCGTGTCTCGGAGCGGATTCGCTCGAGCTGTCATTGAACGGCACCGTGCTGGGCTCGACGCAGCTCGATCCTGGCGTCCGGTGTACGTGCTCGCCGGGGACCCAACTCTTCACGGTTTCCGATCAGAGCCTGCTCCAGGCCGCGTGGAACCCCGGTGGTGCGAACACGATCCGGATCCGCAAGATCAGTCAAGGCAGTGCGCTCGCCTGGGTGCGTGCCCGACTCGACGTCCAGGGCACGAGCGAGACCGTCTGCGTGTTCGATTCGGGGGGCGGCACGTGCTCTGTCCTGAACCTGTGCCAGGCCGGCTCCACCGGCATCGCCATCGACGAGCAGATCGTCGTGACCGGCCTGCTCGGGACCCAGGAAAACCTGGTGAGCGCGACGCCGTTCACCGGCGGCCAACTTCCCGCGGCGATCGACCTCGCGGGGCTGCCCGACGGGCCTTCGCGTGCGTGCGTGACGAATGTGGGAGCGACGGTGCGGGATTGCGTGGTCTTCGAGAAGGACGGCCAGGCCGAGATGGCGATCAACGGCGCGGCGTGCAGGCCGCCTACGGCCGTCGCCGGGCCGGACGTTTTCGCGGAGTGCGCCGCTGTTGCCGGCGCGACGGTCGTGCTCGACGGGTCGGGTTCGGCCGATCCCAGCTCCACGCCCGGCACGCGCGACGACATCGTGCAGTTCGAGTGGTTCGAGGACTTCGGGCTTTCGGGAGAGGCGCTTCTCGGCAGCGGCGAGATCCTGTCCGTGAACCTAACCCTTGGCGTGCACGCGATCACGCTGCGCGTGACCGACTCGCTCGGCCAGACGGCGCTCGACGGGCTTCTCGTGACGATCCAGGACACGATGCCTCCGCAGATCTCGGTCGACCTGTCGCGCGGTGTCCTGTGGCCGCCCAATCACCGGATGATCGGTATCGACGCTTCGGTTTCGGTCGAGGACGTCTGCGGCGCGGTGTCGGTGGAGCTGGAGTCGGTGTCGAGCAACGAGCCGGATGACGGCGAAGGCGACGGCGACACGGTCGACGACATCCAGGCTGAGCAGGTCGCGACCGCCGATTACGAGTTCGAGCTGCGTGCCGAGCGACGCGGGGACGGCGACGGGCGGATCTACACGGTGGCGTACGTGGCGACCGATGGCGCCGGGAATCAGACCACCGCCACGCGGTACGTGCTCGTACCCCACGACCAGGGCGGAATCGTCGATCCGATCCGGATCCTGCTCCGCCGAGCGGACGAGGGGACCGTCGTGTCGTGGGAGGGAGTGCCCGGCTCGCAGTTCTACAACGTGATCCGGGGACGGCTCGGCGACATCGTCCATGCCGGCTCGTTCATCAACCTGGGCGCGGTCGACTGCATCGAGACCGGCTCGCTCGACACGAGCACGGAGGGAAACGAGGATCCGGAGACACCGGCTCTCGGCGAGGCGTTCTTCTATCTCGTCGAGTACCACGACGGCGCCGCCAGCTCGTACGGCTCCGAGAGCGCCGGCGCGCCCCAGGTGCCGTCGACCGGCGCCTGTGGCTCGTGAGCCAAGCGCGCCAGCGGTCGAGCGCGGGCGAGGGTCGCGGAGGGGCCACTGTGTGGTACGGTGAGTCGGAGTCCCCACCCCGGGAGGAAGCTCACCGTGCACATCCCGCAGCCCGATTTCGTTCCGTGGACCGCGGCTCGCTTCCAAACCGAAGAAGCCCGTGACAAATTCCTCAGCGTTGTCGCGACTCGGCAGACGATCGAGATCGAGGTCGAGCCCATGCCCGGTGAGTGCCGTGGCGCGTGGGTGCGGTGGCGTCCGGGGCAGTTCGTCGGCCTCAATGACGTTGCCTATGCCCACGGCGGTCGGATCGTGTTCAGCGTGACGCGACCTCAAGGGACCTGAGAGCCCCCCTCGAACGCGGCCTCGAGTTCGGGGCTTGCCCCGGCGCGCGGGCTTCGGTGCCGCGTTGCTGCGGTTCCAACCCCGGGGCGAAATGTCCTAGAATCCACGCGGTCGAGACCGGTCGAGCGACGGATCCGAAGGCAGCGCGACACCCGCGAGGAAGAGGAGATCCGGTATGGCGACCCGCATCACACCGATGGACATCGAGCGGCAGGAGTTCCCGCGCAGAATTCGCGGGTACGACGTCGACACGGTGCGGATGTTCCTGAAGTCGGTCGCCGAGGAGATCGAGCGCGTCAACCTGGAGAACGCGGAGCTGCTCGAGGAGATCGGCGAGCTGCGGATGCGCAACGATGCGTACGCCGAGCGCGAGCAAACGCTCCAGCAGACACTCGTCACCGCCCAGAACATGTCGGGTGAGATGAAGGAGCGCGCGCGGTCGGAGGCCGACCTGACGGTCCGGGAGGCGCGCCTCACGGGCGAGCGGATGCTCCAGCAGGCGCAGGACCAGCTCGCGCGGCTCGACGCCGAGATCGGCCGGTGCAAGCTCGAGCGCGATCTCTTCGAGCGCCGGCTGAGAGGCGTGATCGACGAGCACCTACGGATGCTCGAAGAGCGCCGCGGGGACGAAGTCCGCCCGGGAGACAACGTCCACGTGCTCCCGCGGCGCGCCGTGGCCGACGCCGGATGATCCAGGCCGACCTCCTCGTCACCTGCATCGCCGAGCTCGCCACACCCGAAGGCCGAACGCCCCTCGCCGGCCCATCCCAGGGACGCCTGCGCATCGTTCGGGACGCCGCGGTCGCCTGCCGTGGCGGCGCCATCGTGTGGATCGGTCCGGAGCGCGATCTCGCCGCGGCGGTGCGGCTCGAAGACGGAGGGGTGCGGGTCGATGCCGCGGGGGGGACCGCGCTTCCCGGCTTCGTCGACGCCCACACGCACCTGCCGTTCGCCGGCTGGCGCGAGGCCGAGTTCGACGAGCGGCTTCGCGGAGCGACCTATTCCGAGATCGCCTCGCGCGGAGGCGGCATCCTGTCGACGGTCGAGCGGACACGGGCCATCGCGCTTGCGGATCTCGCGGGGCTCGTGCGGGCGCGCCTCGACACGCTGCTCGATCTCGGCACGACCACGGCCGAGGCCAAGAGCGGCTACGGGTTGACGCTCGAGGACGAGTGCAAGCAGCTCCAGGCGCTGCGGGACGGGGCGCGGGGCCACGCGGTCGAGGTCGTCCCGACGTTCCTCGGCGCGCACACCGTGCCGCGCGAGCATCGCGCGCGACGCGAGGACTACGTGCGCCTCGTCATCGACGGCATGCTTCCCGAGGTCGCCTCGCGCGGCCTCGCCGAGTACGCGGACGCGTTCGTCGACGCCCACGCGTTCACCCTCGCCGAGGCCCGCCGTGTGCTCGGGGCGGCGCGCGAGCAGGGGCTCGGTGTGCGGCTTCACGCCGACCAGCTCGCCGACGACGGCGCGGCGGCGCTCGCGGCCGAGCTGGGGGCGGCCTCGGCGGACCACCTCGAGCACGCCTCGCCCGCGGGGATGGAAGCGCTCGCCCGCGCCGGGACGTGCGGAGTGCTGCTGCCCGGCGCGACCTTCTTCTTGATGGGCAAGACGGCTCCGCCGGGTCGCAGGCTCGTCGAGTCCGGTGTGCCGGTGGTCGTGGCGACCGACTTCAATCCGGGGACGTGTCCGATGGAGTCGATGGGAGCGGCGCTCGCGTTCGCCTGCCTGACCGCTGGCCTCGCAGTCGACGAGGCGATCACCGCGTGCACGCTCAACGCCGCGTGCTCGATCGGTCGCGCGGAACGTGTGGGGTCGCTCGAGCCCGGCAAGCGCGCGGACGTCGTGGTGCACGCCGTGCCGAACCGGTACCACCTGGCGTATCGGCTCGGCCTGCCCCGCATCGCGACGGTGATCGCCGGGGGCCGCGTCGTCAGAACAGCGGCGCTTTCTCCGTCGCGTGGAACCGGTAGACGTAGGTCGTGAGCTTCAGGTCGACCGTCTGCTGGTACGAGGCCGAGATCGTGATCTCGTTGATCGTCCGGCGCACGCTCACGTTCTCTCGCGCGAGGGGGATCTCGAGCTCTTCCGCTCGCTCGATGATCCGCTGGGCCACCGTCTCGTTGTCGTTGCGTATGGCGCCGTAGCGGGCCTCCTCGCGCAGGACGTCGCGGAACTCGTATGCGGCGACGCGCACCGGGATGATCTTCACGCCGACGAATACGGCCGAGCCGACCACGATCAGGGCCATGAACAGCCCGGCCCGGCCTTCACCGCGCTGCGATCCGAAGGAGAATCGTCGCTTCCCGTCCATGGCACCCCTGACCCCGACCCCCAGAGCGCGGTGGAATATAGGGCCCTGCCCCGAGCCAGGCAACGAACGGGGACACGCCGCTTTTCCGCCTCATTCCGGGTGGAGCGCGAGGGCGCGGTCGAGGAAGGCGTCGTCGAGGCGGCGTCTGTCGGTCAACGACCGGTCGACGAGCGGGAACAGCGCCTTCGCGTATGCGTCGATGTCGTCCCGGTGATACCACGAGTCGCCCATCGACCACCGGTCACCGAGGAACCGCTGGCCCGCGACACCCTGGGCGATCGCCGTCGGAAGCGCCTCGAGCAGCAGGAACCAGGCGTCGACCCCGGAAGGTCCGAGTCGCGCCGCTCGGGCCTCGAGCGCAGTCCGGCGGTCGGCGAGCCGCTCGAAGAGGAAGTGACAGTTCTCGTGGACGAGCGGGGGGATCTCGTCGCCGAGCGTCTCGCCCTCCCGGATCTCGATCAGCAGGTGCCGGCCGATCGCCTGCGCGTGGGTCCCATGTCCCCAGGGTACGGGTATGAGGACGAGCTGGGGCGTCGTCGCGCCGGCCGCCTCCACTCCGAAGAACGCGGCCACGCGAGCGAGGAATCGCGAGAGCTCCTTGCGGCCGCGCACGTCGGTTTCGGCCGAGGTCAGGAATTGCCGTGGAACCCGGCCATCGTCCCAGATCATGCGGTAGCGCTCGATGAACGGCTCGAGCGCGCTCGCGAGCGTCTGCGCACCATCCGCGCCGACGAGCTCGACGCTCCGCTCGATCGCCTCCTCGAGCGTCGCAGCGTCGAAGAATGCGACCGTCAGGCGGTCCTTCTCCCCCCGGTCCGCGCCCGCGAGGAACCGCCTCCTCAGCGTCGCGAACTGCCGAAGTCGATCCATGTCGGACGGGCTCGGCTCGCCGAAGCGTGCGAGGAACTCGGCACGGTGTCCTTCGAGCGTCTTGCCGGCGGTCAGGCCGGCGCCGGAGAGACCCGCGAGGCTGTCGAGCCAGTGGAACAGGGCCGCGTGGAACGCGACCTTAGCTTCGAGGGGGTAACGGCTCCCGAGGATCGACTCGTGGATCTCGGCCGGCGGGGACGCGGCGGACGGGACCGTAGCGAGGACCGCCGCGACGAGGCAGCGGAGGGTCCGGCTCACCGCTTGAACAGGTTCTCGAACTGCGCGCGCGGATCGTTCCCCGCGCCGCTACCGTTGTCGCTGGTCGGCCGGACGTTCCGGCGGCCGGTGGCATCGAGCACGAGCCGCGGCTCGAACTTGTCGCACGCGTTCGCCCCGATCTTGTCCGTCACCTGCGTGGTGACCGGCGCGCGGCACTGCCAACGCGCCGCCGAGTCGAAGTGCCGGCAGTTGCGGCAGCAGTGAAGCGCCGCCTGGCAGTGCGGGCACGTGCTCGCGGCCTGGAGCGTGCCGATCTCGGGAATGCCCCGGCCGCAATTCTGGCAGCGCAGGACCTCGTTCGCGGCGCGCTCCATCGCGTGGCGCATCGAGCGGATCTGGAACCGTTGCTCGTCGGGAACGTCGCGCGTCGGGGGCGGCGCCGATTTGGGCCGCGAGCGCTCGTCCTTGTATTCCCCGTCACGATAGCCGCGGTGGCGGTATTTCATCGGGTGCCGGGCTCCTCAGCTCTGCTCGAGCTCGCCGAAGACCTCGACGATTCGCTCGAACGCCCAGTCGAGCTCGTGGCGCTGAATGCACAGCGGCGGAGCGAAGCGGATCGTGTCCACGTGGGTTTCCTTGCACAGGAGACCCTTGCCCTGGAGCGCCTCGCAGTAGCGCCGAGCGCCACCGGCCTCTTTCGTCAGCTCGAGGCCGATCCACAGGCCCTTGCCACGAACCTCGCGGATCTCGGACCGCCGGATCGTTCGCAGCTTCGACAGGAAGTACTCCCCCTGCTCGGCCGAGTTCTCGGTCAGCCGCTCGTCGACGAGCACCTGCAGCGCCTCGTTCGCCACGGCGCAGGCCAGCGGGTTGCCGCCGAACGTCGAGCCGTGGTCGCCGGGCTTGAACACGCCCATCACTTCGTCGTCGGCGAGGATCGCCGAGATCGGGTAGAACCCGCCGCCGAGCGCCTTGCCCACGATCACCAGGTCGGGCCGAACGCCCTCGTGCTGGAACGCGAACAGCTTGCCCGTGCGGCCGAGGCCGGACTGGATCTCGTCGCACACGAACAGCGCGCGGTGCTCGCGGCACAGCGCGGCGATGCCTGGGAGGTAGCCGGCGGGCGGGAGCACGATGCCGCTCTCGCCCTGGATCGGCTCGACGAGGATGGCCACGACGTTCGGGTTCATCGCCCGGCGGATCGCATCGAGATCGCCGTACGGCAGGAGCGTGAACCCCGGCGTGAACGGACCGAAGCCGTCGCGATACTGCGGCTCGTCCGAGAATCCGACGATCGTCGTGGTCCGGCCATGGAAGTTGCCGCGGAACACCAGGATCTCGGCCCGACCATCGGGCACGCCCTTGACCTTGTAACCCCATTTGCGCGCGGCCTTGATCGCCGTCTCGACCGCCTCGGCGCCGCTGTTCATCGGAAGCATGCGCGCGTACCCGCTCAGGTCGTGCATCCGCTTGTACAGCGGACCGAGCTGATCGTTGCGGAACGCCCTCGAGGTCAACGTCACACGGCTCGCCTGGTCGATGAGCGCCTGGCGGACCCGGGGGTGGGCGTGACCCTGGTTGACGGCGGAATACGCGGCCAAGAAGTCGAGGTAGCGGTTCCCGTCGACGTCCCAGACCCACACCCCCTCGGCGCGGTGAATCACGACGTCGAGCGGGTGGTAGTTGTGGGCCCCGTAGGTCTCCTCCAGGCGGATGAACTCGCTGGCCTTGGTCGAAGTGGTCTCCATGGTCTCCTCGCTGCGCAGATCCGCACTCCGGACAGCGTTTCGCGGGCGGGTTCGGCGGTCGGACTCGCCGCTGAACGGCGACGTGTAGATCCGAAAAGATACCACGAGACCCGGCCCCGTGCAGGCCGTAAGCGCGGTCGCGCTTGACGCCTGGAGCACGGAAAGAAATAATCCGCCCGCGCCTGCGACGCCAGGAGCCCCCAGCTTCGATGCCGCCCCCCCCACCCGACGCTTACCGGCTCGGCAACAAGCACCGCATTCTGCTGGCCGTGGAGCGGTTCAGCCGGAACCACTACCGGATCGTGTTCCTGGCGGCCTTCGTCGCGCTCGTCGTGGGCGCGTGGCTCGGGTCGAAGCTCGAGCTCGAATCGAACATCCTGGCCCTGATTCCGGCGGGAAACCGCCAGGTCGACACGTTCCGGACGGCGCTCGAGGAGTTCGGGTCGATCGACTACCTGATGGTCCTCGTGGAAGCCGGGCCGGAGCACGGCCCGGACGAGATCGAGGACTTCGCCGACCGGTTCGCGGAGCGGCTCGAGGGGGTCACGGTCACGATCCCCGTGCGGCCGGACCTGCCCGACGAGCGGTCGTGGGCCCGGCGCAACGCGCTCGAGACCGTCCAGAGCCTCGAGGACCGCGAGCTGCTCCGTGTCCGCGCGATCGAGAACGTCGACTACCGGTTCCGCATCGACGAGGAGTTCCTACGCCTGTTCTACGGGAACGCGGTGCTGTTCCTGCCGCCCGAGCGGCTGCCCGATCTGGCCGAGAAGCTGTCCGACCGCGCGATCCTCGACCGCATCCGCCAGCTCAAGCTCGATCTCGGATCGCCGACGGCAGGGTTCGGTCCGGCCACCGCGGTCAACGATCCGCTCGGGCTGTTGCCGCTGCTCTTGAACCGGCTCGAGGGCGCGCGCGGCGAGTTGCAGATCGACCTGACCGACGGCTACTACCTGTCGCGCGACCAGCGCACGCTGATCATGCTGGTCAAGCCCACCGGGCCGTCGCAGGACATCGACTTTTCCCGCGCGCTCGTCGCCGCGGTCCGCGCGGCCGAGACGGACGTGCGGGCCGCATTGCGCGCCGAGGCGGGTGCCGAAGCGGGCGCTGCCGCGGTCGCCGTGCGCTACGGCGGCAACTACGCGGTCGCCGTCGACGAGGCGCGGCTGATCCTGCAGGACGTCCGGTTCAATCTGGTGTTCTCGCTCTTCGCCGTGTCGGCACTGTACTGGTTGTGCTATCGCCGCTTCGCCGCGCTCCTGTACTCGAGCCTGCCGCTCCTCGTCGGCCAGGCGCTGACGTTCGCGCTGTGCTTCTTCGTCCTGCGACAGCTCAACGCGTCGTCGTCGGCGTTCACGGCGCTCCTGATGGGGCTCGGCACGGACTTCGTGATCGTCGGCTACGCGCGCTACGTCGAGGAACGGCTGAACGGACGAACGCTGGCCGAGGCCACCGGGCGCATGGTCGGCGAGACCGGGCTCGGGGTGTTCACCGGAGCGATCACGTCGGCCGGCACGTTCTACGCGATGTGCGTGAGCCAGTTCCGCGGCCTGAGCCACCTGGGCTTCCTGATCGGTAGCGGCATCCTGCTGTGCGCGGTGGCGATCCTGTTCATGCTGCCGGCGATGATCCGGTGGAACGAAGGGGTGCGGCCGCGCAAGGTCGACTCGCTGAAGAAGCTGCACCTCCAGTCGTTCGGTCTCGAGCGCTTGATGCCACTCGCCGCGCGGTACCGCCGGGCGACGATCGCGACCCTGGGCCTGCTGACGCTCGGCGCCGCCTGGCTCGCGTGGGACCTGCCGTTCGACGACACGATCAACGCCCTGCGCAGCAACCGGTCCCCGGCGTACGAAGTGCAGCAGGACGTCGGGACGCGGTTCGGCGCGTCGCTGTCGTACATGATGGCGATCGCCGAGGCGCCGACGCACGACGAGGCGCTGGCGCTGACCGCGAAGATCGCCGAGCGTGTCGAGCCGATGCGGGCGTCCGGCCTCGTCGGCTCGGTCGATTCGATCCTGACCTACCTTCCGCCCGACGCCGAGCAGCGCCGCGTGCTCGACGCGGTCGCCGCCGACACGACCGGCGCATTCGATCCGGCGCGCGTGCGAGCGACGCTCGTGCGGGGTCTCGGCGAGTCGGGCTTCCGGGCCGACGCGTTCGACGAGTTTCTCGGCCGGCTCGACGGGCTCCTCGGCCCCGCGCGTCCGATCGGTCTCGCCGACCTCGAGGGACGCGGGCTCGACCGGATCCTCGACCGCTACGTGTCCCGGGAAGGTGGCGGTGTGCGCATCGTCACGTACCTCTACTTGACCGACCCGCAGTGGAAGCGCGAGGCGCCGCCCGGCCTCGTGGAGACGATCCAGAGCGGCGATTCCAGGATCGTCGTCACCGGGACGAACGTCGTCAATCGGGAGTTCCGCAGCGTGTTCCGCCGCGAGGCACCGCGGGCGGTGCTACTCGGATTCGCCGTGGTGTTCGCTCTCTTGTGGATCGACTTCCGCAACCTGAAGCTGACGCTGATCGCTCTGGCCCAGCTCGTGAGCGGCGTGATCCTGATGTTCGGAGCGATGCGCCTGCTCGGGATCCACCTGAACTACGTGAACGCGTTCGTGGCGACGATGATCCTGGGCGTGGGGATCGACTACAGCATCCACATCATGCACCGCCTCGTGCTGAGCGGCGGGCGCATCACGCCGGGGCTGCTCGAGACGGGCAAGGCCGTGGTGCTCGCGGCGCTGACAAACATCGCCGGGTTCGGAACGCTGTGGCTCGGGAACTACCCGGCGCTACGCAGCTTCGGTCAGGTCGCGCTCATCGGGTCGGCGACCTGCCTGCTCACCGCGCTGACGCTCGTGCCCGCGATTCTCGGGACCCTCGAGCCCGCTCCCGACGGATCGACGAGCGCGGGCGACTGACGTGGCGATGCTGTGGATCGCGCTCGTCCTCGGGCTCATCGAGGGGTTGACCGAGTTCCTGCCGATCTCGTCCACCGGGCATCTGATCCTCGCCTCGAGCGCGTTCGGGATGACCGGCCGGCGCGCCGAGGCGTTCGCGATCTTCATCCAGCTCGGGGCGGTCCTGGCCGTGGTGTGGGAGTACAGGGCACGCCTTCTCGCGGTCGCGCGCGATCTCGGCCGCCGGGCCGAGGCCCGGGCGTTCGTGGCGCGCTTGTTCGTCGCGTTCGTGCCCTCGGCCGTGGCAGGCCTGCTCCTCCACGACGCGATCTCGGAGCACCTCTTCGGCCCGCGAACGGTGGCATTCGCGCTCCTCGCCGGCGCAGCGCTGATCTTCGTCGTCGAAGCGCTCCCGCTGCGAGCGCGGACCGACGTCGCCGAGAGCACGGGCTGGGCGCAGGCCGCGGGCATCGGCCTCGCGCAGTGCCTCGCCCTGTGGCCCGGATTCTCCCGGTCGGCCGCGACGATCCTCGGCGGCATGGGGTGCGGGCTGAGCCGTCGCGCGGCGACCGAGTTCTCGTTCTTCCTCGCCATCCCGACCCTCGGCGCGGCGACCGTGTACGACCTGGCCAAGAACGCCGAGCACCTCGCCCCGGGCGACCTGACGTGGCTCGGGCTGGCCCTCGTGGTGTCGTTCCTCGTCGCCTGGGCCACGATCCGCTGGCTCCTGCGCTGGGTGTCGACGCACACGCTCCGACCGTTCGGTTGGTACCGGATCGTGCTCGGTCTCGTCGTGCTCGTCGCGATCTGAAGGACGGGCTTTTCGCCATCGCGGCTCCAGCGCGGAACCCGGTCGCGTCAAGCGCCCTCCGCATGATTCAGAGCCCGTCTTATGGCCGAGGTCCGGTGACGCGAGCGCTGCGCGAAGGCCGAGGAGGTGCAGCCGCCAGCACCGCCGGCGCGAGCAGCCCGGCGCGGACCGCATTGGCCTCGCCGTTCACGTGCACCGAGTCGATGAACCAGCTCGCCTCATCGTCGCCCTGAGCGCGGAACGCCGCTCGAGCATCGACGAGGGGAACGTCGAGGCGCTCCGCGACGCCGTGCATGCGCTGCGTGTAGGCGAGGACCGCCGGCGTCTGACGCTCGACTACGGCACGGCGCGGCACGGAGAGCAGCACGACGCCGATGCCCGCGTCGCGGCAGCGCGCCACGAACCGCTCGAGCGTGGCCTCGAACTCGTCTGCGCTCACGCGCGGCCGCACGTCGAGCGGCAGCCGCTCGAGGCTGCGCGTCCAGGCGCGGCTGGCCAGGCGGAACACCTTGAGCCGTTCTCCGAGCGCGGAACGCGCGGCGGGAAGCCACGACGGGAGGCGCGCGGCGACCCGCATCCGCTCGCGATCGGACAGCGGGAGGCGCGCGCGAAGCGCCATACGCGCTGCGCACTACGCCCGTGGGCCAGGGTCAGGAGCAGGACGATGCCTGCACCTGCGACGAGGAACAGCAAGCGGGTGCGCACGATTCCGGTCCGAGTATAGCGGTGTCGCCGCGACGGGCTCAGTCTCCGATCCCAGACAGGAAACCCTCGACGGCCTCGAGAACCGCATGCCGGGACAGGGCCGGGTACTTGGCGTAGGCCGCTTCCGGGATCGCGTTCACGAGAAATCGGAAGCGCTCGGCATCCACCATTCCGCTGTCGAGAAACCCCTTGGCATCCTGCATGTCGCGGTTGAAGCCGCGAATCACCTTGGACAGGAGCTGGGCGTAGGGATCGTAGTGATAGAAACTCACCTTCCCGACGGTCTCGATGAAGACATGCCGGTCTTCGCTTCCGCCGAGCGGGGGGACGAAGTCCTCGGGCCGCGCGAACTCGATGTTGAGCTGAAGGCGCTCGAGAGTCAGCCTACGACGCACGTGGTCCGCGTTCTAGCCGCAACCTACAACAGGCGTCGGCGAAGGCGCCCTTCTCGCGGCCGGAATCATCCGGGCCGCAGGGCTCGGGCATATGTTTGGGGGGTAGGCACAGCCGACCTCCGTCCGGCGCGGCCCCGTGGCTACGGCGCCAGCTCGTCGTAGACGCTGTCCGAGACGACCGTGCGGACCTTGTCCAGGCCCACGAGCCAGCGCTTCAGCTCGGCATCGCTCTTCATGAGTGCGTCGTCCTTGGCCAGAGCTTCCAGGTTCGGATACTCGACCGAGACGATGACCGTGCCCGCATCGCTGCCGGCGAAGCGTCCTCGCCAAACCCGGATCGTCGCCGGGCTGCCCTTGCTCTTCAGCAGCTGCCGGCCCTGCTCGACGGCCTGGATGTAGGCTATCGCGTCCGGCGTCTCGACGGTCACGATCCGCAGCGTGCCGGCCTGCGCAGCGACGCCGCCGAGCAGCAGCGTCGCGAGTAGCGTGAGGATCCGTTTCGATCTCATGTATCCCTCCTCCGATTCGGGCGAAAGCAGACTCTAGTGTAGTGCGTCTAAAATAGCTTTACAACAAGGCGGGAGCCATGTTACTTTGGCGCCGTCATGTGGAAACCAGCGAAAGCCCTCGCAGTCCAGAGTCAGGAT
>Ga0247727_10002255_pt1 | contig 44445 bp, 33 predicted proteins | sample WisWelCaveWW1625_FD_202498 | JGI IMG/M metagenome (GOLD analysis project Ga0247727, IMG submission 202498) | Biofilm microbial communities from Wishing Well Cave, Virginia, United States - WW16-25 | ecosystem: Environmental > Aquatic > Deep subsurface > Groundwater > Cave microbial mat | place...
ACCGGCATCAACCTCGCATTCGGCGGAATGCAAACTCTCGGCTGGCAAGGCGAGAGTTCATTTTTCGAGGTGACGAATGAACATGCCTTTCTCGTTCACGACAGCCATATTCGTTTTCTCGGCGGCTTGTGGCTTGGAATCGGCGCTTTGTTCATTGTCGCCTCAACGAACTTGCAAAAGTATCGGAGTGCGCTCATCGCCGCTTTCGCGCTGGTTTTCCTCGGCGGCTTGACGCGCTTCAGCCAGATGCATTTTGAAATCATCTTTGGCTCGGAGATATTGGGTTCATTGCTGGCAGAGCTTGTCGGCATGCCGCTGCTTTATTTTTGGTTATCGAAAGCAGTTACGGTCAAATGAAAAAAAAACTTCAATCTGTCGCGAGTGGAAAGCATCTGAAACGGGTTCGGCGCATTGGCGTTGCGCTTGCGTGGGTTAGCGATGAAGAGCTAGTGTTCTATGCGCAAGAAGCACGGCGACAGATTGCCACTGCAAAATTAATAATCATTCGAGGGCTTTTATGAATACCAACTTGGCTATTTTTGAAGAGTATCAAATCCGCCGCGTGTATGATGAAAAAACCGAAACCTGGTTTTTCTCGGTGGTGGATATTATTCAAGTGTTAATTCAACAGCCCGATTTTCAGGCGGCTCGAAATTATTGGAAGGTCTTGAAAAACCGGCTGGTCAAAGAAGGAAGTGAGTCGGTTACAAAATGTAACCAACTGAAACTGGAAGCTGCTGACGGCAAAAGATACCTCACCGATGTCGCCAATGCTGAGACACTGTTGCGGCTGATTCAATCGGTGCCAAGCCCAAAAGCTGAACCGATAAAACTTTGGCTCGCAAAAGTAGGTTATGAACGCATGCAGGAAATGGCCGATCCTGAGAAGACGCTTGATAGGGCGCGCGAGACCTGGCAGAAACATGGGCGCAGTGAAAAATGGATTCAGCAGCGCATGATGGGGCAGGAAACCCGCAACAAATTAACCGACTATTGGAAAGCCCATGCCATAAAAGAAGGCGAAGAATTGGCCATTCTCACCAACATCATTCACCAGGAATGGTCGGGCGTGAGCGTGAAAGAGCATAAGAACATCAAGGGCCTGCAAACCCAAAACCTGCGCGACCACATGAGCGAGGCCGAGCTGATTTTTACCGCGCTGGCCGAGCTTTCCACCCGGCAGATCGCTGAAAGCGTTGATGCGACCGGAGTGAAGGAAAACAAAGCCGCCGGGAAAAAAGGCGGCAGGATTGCCAAAAAAGCGCGGCTGGAATTGGAACAGAAAACGGGAAAGAGCGTGATAACTGCGGTGAATTTTTTGCCGCCGAGCAGACAAAAACAGATAGAGATCCCGGTTGATAAAAAGAAACAGTCATGAGTCGTGGAGGCTTCTTAAAAAATGAGCAAAAAACATCTGCAACGAGTCCGGCGTATCTGCGCCGCGCTGCCGGAGTCAACCGAAAAACTTTCGCACGGTGAGCCCACTTTCTTTGTGCGCGAGAAAGTCTTTTGCATGTTTGCCAACAATCATCATAACGATGGGCACATTGCGGTATGGCTGCCGGCGCCGTTTGGCATTCAGGAAATTTTGATCGCATCCTCACCGGAAAAATACTTCAAGCCGCCTTACGTCGGCGTGCGCGGCTGGATCGGCGTCGAGCTGGCTCGCGTCAGCGCTGAAGAATTAAGTTTCCATTTGCGCGAAGCTTGGCGGCGGATTGCGCCTAAAACTTTGCAATTGGCGTTCGACACCTCATCGCACAGAATCAAAAAAACGGTTCATGCAAAAGATGATCTCGCTGCCATTCTCACGGCAATGTTGGAAGGCTTGCCCGGCGTCAATGTAAAAAAGAGCGCGAATCGCCTCTCCTTCGCGATCGGGGAAAAAGTTTTTGCCTTCACGTTAAAGGACCGCGTGGTTTTAAAACTGCCGCAAGAAAAAATAAAAGCGCTGGTGGATAAAAAGGCCGCAGCCTTTTTGGTGATGGGCAAAAGAGTGATGAAGGAGTGGGCGGTCATCAAGCATGAAGCTCCCGCAGAATACAAAAAAGAGCTCAAGCTTTTCAAAGCAGCGCTGGCTTTTGTTTCATCTAAAGACGCCGGCGAAAAGGTTTAATAGATTCAAAAACGGGCATTTGATTTTTTATAACCAAAGGAGAGGCAATCATGAGTAGCGTTGACCAGGCAGTGGAAACCCAACTCAAGAACATCCAAACCAAAACCGGCAAAACGCTGGAGCAGCTTTACGCGCTCATCAAAAAGAGCGGGCTGGCGAAGCACGGCGAGATCCGCGACATGCTCAAGAAAGATTTCAGCATGGGCCACGGCGATGCCAACACCGTTGTGCATTTCTACATGAAATCCACCGAACCCTCTGCCGGGCCAGCAAATGATGCTTCCCCAGACGCGGCGCTTGATGCAATCTATACCGGGCCCAAAGCGCATTTCCGTCCGATCCATGACAAGCTCATAACAGCCATCAACAAGTTCGGCGAGTTTGAGATCGCGCCTAAGAAAGGCTATGTCAGCTTGCGACGCAAGAAGCAGTTCGTCATGATCGGTCCAGCCACAAATACCCGCTTTGAAGTCGGGCTGAACATGAAAGGCGTCAAGGCCACAGCGCGTTTACTTGCCGTGCCGCCGGGCGGCATGTGCCAGTACAAAGTGAATCTCACGGAGGTGAAAGAAGTTGACAAAGAGTTGATTGATTGGATGAAACAAGCTTATGAGAGCGCCGGTTGAGCGATACTCGTTGCTGAAAAGCACAAATCGGATGAGTCGCAACCGCAAAGCATAACTTGCTTCCATTTCTACGCGCGCGTTTGTATATTTGATTGAAGTCGGATTTGCGCATGCACGGCCTTTGGGGAAATTGCAAAGGCCAAACAAAACGCACCAAGTCTGCGACGGACGATCGAGGTGGTTGGAGCTTTTCATCCACAAATTGGAAAATAAAAAACCGGCGGCCTTTTTTTAATAAGAACATTCATTACCGAAGCAGGGTACTGATGCGCAAACATTATCAAAATCCTCCGCTGCTCGAAGCGCTGTGTCAATTTAAATTTCAGCCGTCAAGTGAATGGGACCGCGCGGTTGTCGAGCGCTTTTATAGCCGTGTGCAGCCGCAGTTTCCGCAGCACCGCTGCGACGAGCTTTCCGAGCGGCATTGGCAATTTCGCCGCGCCGATGGCTCGGGCTTGTTGCAAATCGCGCCGCACCGGTTGATCATCAATCAACTCGCGCCTTATCAGAGCTGGCAAAAATTCAAGCAGATGATTTTATCGGCCTATCAAGATTTTCTCGAAGTCGCGCAACCGCAGAAACTCGCGGGCATGGGTTTGAGGTATATCAATCAAATCGATATTCCCGGCAAGCACATCGAAATGTCGCGCTATTTTCGCAACTGCCCGGCCAGCCAGAGCAAGCTGTTCGTGAGCGCGGAATTTCCTTTTGATGAAGCGGGCGAAAAATTTTTCTTCATTCTTGCGGAGCCTCCCCGCAGCGCAGAGAATTCTTCCCATTTTATTCTCGATTTGGATTATAGCATTCCGGCGCCAGCGTCGCTCGCGAGCAATGATGTTGAATCAATCTTGCATCGTGCTCATGCGCGGATTGAAGAGCTTTTTGAGAGCAGCCTCACCAACGAAACGCGCTGGCTGTTTGGTGAAATACCGGGCGTGCTTTATGAAGAGCAGCACGAGCCTGCGCGCGCAGAAGCCGTGCACGATATCCAGGCGAGCTATGGCGCGCCTAAAACTGCGCTGCGAGATGATTTCAACACAATGCCTGAAAACGGCGAGTATAACGGATTTCCCACCGCTGTCATCCATGATGAAGTAATTGCCGCGATCTATCGCGAACGCGAGGAAGGGTTGCGCGAGCGCGCCCAAGAGTGGCAAACCGCCGAAGAGCGCGAAGCCGGGCGCTGGGAGCGATTGGCAACAGAGATGGGAGTGGAGAAGGATATTGTGTTCAAGGAGCCGGAGGCGCCAACATATCGAATCAAGGGCATATTGCGCTATCTTGGGCCCGAAGAACCGCCGGCTTATGATTTCGATCCGGTGGAGGATGAATAAATGAATGATCATCCGAGCAACGATTCGGCCGGCAAGCGTTATCCTTGGTATGAAATCATCGAAGAAGATAATTTGGAACAGGGCGACGTGTTCGAGAAATGCCCGGTTTTCGCAATTGCTTCGCCGTTCTCATTGGCGGAGTATCGCGTCACCGGCTTGGGCGCACCCTTTGATGTTTTAGAGCGCGATGTGATTATTTTGACGCAATCTTGTGATCTTGTCAAAGGCCGCCCCAAAGTTAACGAAGTGTTGCTTTGTCCAATTTGGGAGCTGGAGAAATTTTCCGATAAAAATGAGTACGTTCGCCACGCGAAAGGCCGCGAAGAAATCCGACAGGGCAAACATCCAGGCTTTCACATGTTGAATGCGTGCAACCTACAAAGTTTTGAACGGCCCATTCGCCTGGTTGATTGCCATCGCGTTTTTTCGCTGCCGCTGGATTTCATGCGAGGCTTGGCAAGCTCTCGCGCATCACGCCTGCGCTTATTGCCACCCGATCGCGAGCATCTCGGCCAAGCCTTTGCGCGTTATTTCATGCGCGTCGGCTTGCCGGTCGATATTCCTGCCTTCAAAAAATGAAACATGTGAAGACGAATTTGGGCAAGAGGACTTTTTAATTTTGCAAGCGCCTTTGCCCAACAGACGGAATAGGAGAAGAATATGCCCCTCACCACCATCGCCTGGCGCGACGGAAAAATTCGCATGATCGATCAAACGCGATTGCCGGGAGAATTGGTTTATTTGGAAATCGATCAACTCGAAGTCCTGGCCGAAGCCATTAAAAGCCTGCGTGTGCGCGGAGCGCCGGCGATTGGTGTGGCCGGGGCCTTCGGCATATTGTTGAGCGCGCAAGCGGCGATTCCAAACGACAAAGAAAATTTTTTTGACCGGCTCGGGCGCGACGCAGATTTTTTGCGGCGCACCCGGCCTACCGCGGTCAATTTAGGTTGGGCCCTGGATCGCATGCAAGCCGTGGCGCAACAACATCGCGCAGAATCTATCGATCAAATTCGCGCCCGGCTGCAAAACGAGGCGCTCACCATTTTTGAAGAGGACCGCCAGACCTGCCGCGCATTGGGCCGGCACGGCGCGGAGTTAGTGCCCGATTCCGCTACGATAATTACCCATTGCAATACCGGCGCATTGGCCACGGCGGATTTCGGCACGGCGCTCGGCGTTTTATTTACGGCGCATGCGCAAGGGAAAAAGCTGCACGTCATCGTCGATGAAACCCGGCCGCTGTTGCAAGGCGCGCGCTTGAACATGTGGGAATTGCTACAGGAAGGCATCCCGTGCACGCTGATCTGCGACAACATGGCGGCGTTTTACATGCAGCGCAATCGCGTCGATTTTTGCATCGTGGGCGCCGATCGCATTGCCGCCAACGGCGACACCGCCAATAAAATTGGCACGTATTCTTTGGCCGTCAATGCGCGCCATCACCACGTGCTATTTTATGTTGCTGCGCCGATTTCGACGATTGATTTCTCTCTTGCTTCAGGAAGGGAAATACCCATTGAAGAACGCAAGCCGGAAGAAATCACGAATGCCTTTGGCCGCCGCACGGCGCCTGAAGATAGTCAGGTTTATAATCCCGCTTTCGACGTGACGCCGAATGAATTGATTGCGGCGATTATCACCGAAGCGGGAGTGATTCGACCGCCTTTCTTCAAGAATTTACCGCGCCCGGCAAAATAAGAGATGAAGGCGGGATCCTTCTTGGAATGGCTAATAATACCTCGAACTCTCGAATCGCAATTTTAACGTCTTGACCGGTAGCTTCTTTGACTAACCGAATGATCCTGCGAACGCCGGTTCCGGCGCGCGTCACCAAGCCGGCATCGGAAAGACGGGCATAAAGGCGGGGATTACGAACCACGTGCGCTCCGGCGCGCATAGCAGCTTCGTCAATGGTATTGGGAGGTTTGCCTGGGGTGTGAACTTCAACACGATCATCAAAGATGAATAGCCTCACCGGACCATGAACGGTGTAATCTCTATGAGCCACAGCATTGACGATCGCTTCGCGCAATGCTTCTTTGGGAAGCTCCGGCTTGGGCTCAGGCTCGAACCCGCGAATTTCATGGGGAATTCTCAGATGGAGATACAAAAAACGCTCGGCTTGGTCAATGACATCCAGCAGACGTCCGGTTAAATCTTTTCGGTCGAAAGGGTCAGTGGAGCTGTCGCCCCCTAAAAAACGTGCAGCGTTGATTTGCGCAAAGGGAAGATGCCGTTGCGGTTGCCGGCCAAATAGAACAAGCCCGGCAATTGTAGGATGGCCGTTCGAAAGCAACCCCCAATTTACCAGCAGACGTTCCCGATTATCCTTCAACTCCTCCTGTCCGGTTTCTTCCAAATAGCGATCCAAAGCATCGAGATCGAGATCTGCGATGCCAAGACGAGGAAGCGGCGTTTCGTCGTAGTACAAGCTCTCAGTGGCTTGAAACAACCGCAACAGTTCTTCCCGCGAAGCTTGGCGGCGACCCGAGGTGGTGCGAACATAATAGACGCCGCGATTGGTGCGATAGGGGCGCATATCGCCCTTGGGTATATTAACCACAACGACGGGTTTTTGTTGAGAAGCGTTATCAGTCCTGGATTTGCCGCGTCGCGATCGAGGCTTCTGAGGTTGCAACACCTCCTGAACAACAGTTATCGGCGGCTCGCAATTGTTCAAGGCAGCATTGTCGACGTCGCGAGATACGCGATCGGCGTCATCAACACCTGAAATCGTCCGGTCTTTGGCAACGCCAATAATAAGCTGTCCGCCATCGGTGTTGGCGAACGCTACCAACCCGGCCGCCAGGTCATCAGTATGAACCGGCCAATCCTTGAATTCCGTGTGGAGATCTTCCCAACCGGCAAGGCGCTTGTGCAGCTCGGTCAAGTTCACTTTTAACTCAATTCTCATTAGCAAATTTTTTCGCTGCAATATAAGCCGCTCACGAGACAAAAGCAAGCTGCAGCCCGGCACAGCGATTGATTTTAATTCAGCGTCCCTATAAACCGGGTAAAGAGAAAATTTTGATCATGCCCGTTGCCTGTTTCTGCGCAGAAATTATTTCTTGACACTCGCATAAAAAAACTGTACTATTCTGCCGTGCTGAAGCGAGTCGATTTCAAGCCTTTTTCCTTGCCACTGGCGGCGCCTGCGGGCGCCTTAGGAGAAGGCTTTTTTTATGCTCGCCCCGGCCGGCCCAAAAAAAATTCGCAACGCCGCACGCGCAATCTTGTGCAAAGGATGAGAACCACGCCCAGCCGATTCAAAACCCAGATCATGGATGCGCCGGGGATGAACCGCACCCTGGCGCGCCTCGCCAATGAAATCATCGAATCCAACCGCGGGGTGGAGCACCTCGCGTTCGTGGGGATTCGTACGCGCGGCGTGGATGTGGCGCAACGCCTGGTCGAAAAGATCGAGCACTTCGAAGGCCGCAAATTGCCGCTCGGCGCGCTGGACGTAACGCTGTATCGCGACGATCTGTCGTACAACCAGCGCGGCTCGCTGCAGCGCATGAAAAAATCGCGCGTGCAGGCGACGGATATTCCTTTCGATCTCGACGGCAAAATCGTGATTCTCGTCGATGACGTGCTGTACACCGGCCGCACGATTCGCGCGGCCCTGGATGCGTTGATGGATTTTGGCCGGCCCGCCAAAATCCGGCTGGCGGTGATCATCGATCGCGGCCATCGCGAGCTGCCCATTCGCGCGGATTTTACCGGCAAGGAAATCGTGACGACGCCGGGCGAAGAAGTCCGGGTCAAATTGGCAAACGTCGACGGTGTTGATGGTGTGGACCTGGTCGAAGTCCTGGAGGAAAGACCGGCTTGAGCTTTTGCATGAAAAAACCATTCCTCTGCCCGTCGCAGCTATCCAACCGCGACACCAAATAGAGGTCTAAATGGTCATCTCGAAACATTTGCTCGGCTTGGCCAACACGCCTCGTGAAGAAATCACATTGATTCTCAAAACCGCGCAATACTTCAAAGAAGTTCTTTCTCGTCCCATTCCCAAAGTTCCCACCCTGCGCGGCAAAACCATTGTCAATCTTTTTTTTGAAAATTCCACCCGCACCCGCATCTCTTTCGAGCTTGCCGAAAAACGGCTTTCGGCGGATACGGTTAATTTTTCTGCCATGGGATCTTCCGTCGCCAAAGGCGAATCGTTGCGCGATACGGTGCGCAACATCGAAGCGATGAAGATCGACACCGTGGTAATCCGCCATCACGCCGCGGGTGCGCCGCATCTGCTGGCGAATTGGGTGGAAGCGGGCGTGATCAATGCCGGCGACGGCCAGCACGAACATCCGACACAGGCGCTGCTCGATCTGATGACGTTGCGGGATAAATTCGGCGCACTCGAAAATCTCAAAGTGGTTTTGGTGGGAGACATTCAGCACAGCCGTGTTGCGCGCAGCAATATTCACGGCTTGAAAAAAATGGGCGCGAAAGTGGGCGTGTGCGCGCCGGCAACGTTGCTGCCGCGCGACTTCAAAGAAGCTTTCGGCGAAGACGTGCACGTCTTCTCGAATATCGATGACGCCCTGCGCTGGGCCCAGGTCTTGAACGTTCTGCGCCTGCAGCTTGAACGCATGCGCAGCGGCCTTTTTCCTTCGTTGCGCGAATACGCCGCCTGCTTCGGCCTCGATCGTGCGCGCGTGGAAGCGGCGAAGAAAGAGGTGGTAATCATGCACCCGGGCCCCATCAATCGCGGCGTGGAATTATCCAGCGACCTTGCGGACAGCGAATATTCCTTGATCATCGATCAAGTCACCAACGGCGTGGCCGTGCGCATGGCCGTGTTATATTTGAAATGCGGCGGGGATTTGGAAATCGCAAATGGGGGAAGTTAAAAATTGGTAAGAGTTTAGCCGTTTGAAGTTGAATCCCCTAACACGGTCATTCTGGAAGAATCTTTTTCAGCACTGGGAATACTCTGCATTTGGACATTTTACTAAATGCTTAAAAAGATTCTTCCAGAATGACATGATGACTTCAGGCGGCTAGACTCTTACAAAAATTGCAGTTTTTTACAAAGATTCAACGTGAATAGACTAAATGGCCGCAACGAACGGTTGAACTCAGATCACATTTGCCTCATGCCTCGCTCGCTCAATTCCAAACCGCTCGAACGCGCTTTGATCCACGGCGCACGCCTCGTTGATCCGGGCTTGCAGCTCGATCAAATTCTCGACGTGCTCATTGAAAACGGGCGCATTAAACGTGTCGCGCCGAATATCACGGCCGCGCTTGATTACGAGCGCATTCCGGCGCAAGATTTGATTTTGACGCCGGGCTGGTTCGACATGCACGTGCATTTCCGCGAGCCCGGGCGCGAAGACGAAGAAACCGTGGCCACCGGTTGCGCCGCGGCAGTTGCGGGCGGATTCACCGGCGTATGCACGATGCCTAACACTTCTCCGACAGTTGACAAACGGGAAATCGTCGAAGCCATTATGCGTCAGGGCGGGAAGACGATGGTTGACGTGCATCCCGTCGCGGCGGCAACCAAAGGCCGGGAGGGCAAAGAACTCGCCGAGATGGCGGAATTGGCGGAAGCGGGTGCGGTGGCTTTTTCTGACGACGGCTGCGCCATTGCCAACGCCGAATTAGCGCGGCGGGCGTTGGAGTATGCTGGCATGTTCAATCGCCCGATCATCGAGCATGCCGAAGACGCCAGCATGTGCCACGGCGGCGCCATGAACGAAGGCGTGATTGCCACCCAGATCGGCTTGCCGGGTTTGCCTTCGGTTTCTGAAGACATCATGGTCGCGCGCGACCTCTTGCTGGCGGAATACACCGGCCGGCATGTGCACGTGGCGCATATTTCTACAAAAAATGCCGTTGATTTGGTGCGCCAGGCGCAGCGTCGCGGTTTGAGAGTAACCTGCGAAGTTACGCCGCATCATTTTGTGCTCACGCATGACGCCGTTATCGGTTACGATACCAACACCAAAATGAATCCGCCGTTGCGTGCGGCGGAAGACGTGGCTGCGGTAATAGCCGGCTTACAAGATGATACCATTGCCGTGATTGCCACCGATCATGCGCCGCATTCCGCCGAGGAAAAAGAATTGGAATATACCGCGGCGCCGTTCGGCATTCTGGGCCTGGAAACGGCGCTAGGATTGATCGTCACCAATCTGGTGCAAACCAAAAAGCTGGCGTTGATGCCGGCGGTTGCGAAAGTCACCGCGGCGCCGCGCAAAATTTTAAACCTGCCGCCGGTGCAAATCAAAGAAGGCGGGCCCGCGAATCTCACCCTCTTTTCTTTGGATAAAAAATGGCGGGTGGATCGCAACCGTTTTTATTCCAAATCGCGCAACACGCCGTTTCACGGCTGGGAATTGACCGGCCAGGTTTTCGGGGTTTACAATAAAGGACAATGGTGGCAGAATCCGGATTTTTAAGCAAACCATTTTTAACCGTGAATCAACGCCAATGAACGCTAATGGTTTTTATTCGCGAAATTCGCGCCCATTCGCGGTTACCCACCAACGCCCCTCGCAAAAAAAAGTCTTTGCAGCTTGCAAAGATTTTCTTTTTATATAGCATGTGGGTTGATCTACCCCTTGTCAAGGGTGATTGTAACTTTAGCGATTGCCATACAGCTTTTTATACATTCTGAGGAACACGAAGGAAAATAGTTCTATGACGACGACTCCCAATAATTTTCTCGGCCTTCCCAAGGAGCTTTCCACCTACAAAACTTCGCAAGCGGTGATCTTGCCGCTGCCGTATGAAGCCACAACTTCTTATCGCAAGGGCACGAAGCACGGTCCGGCGGCAATTATCAAAGCCTCACAGCAGGTCGAGTTTTATGACGAAGAGCTGGATCTTGAGCCGTGCCAGGCGGGCATTGCCACGGCCAAAGCGCCGGCCTTCGGCAAAATGACGCCGCCGAAAGCGGTGGCGCGCATGCAAGAGAGCTGCGAAAAACTCGTGCGCGACGGCAAGTTCGTGATCGGCCTGGGCGGCGAGCATACCGTAACCGTCCCGCTGGTGCGGACCATGGCGCAAAAGCATCGCGATTTGTGGGTGGTGCAGCTCGACGCGCACAGCGATTTGCGCGACACCTATCGCGGCACACCCTATAGCCACGCTTCCGTCATGGCGCGCGTGCTCGAACATGCCAAGTTGATCGGCCTCGGCATTCGCAGCGGCATCATGGGTGAGCGTGAAAGAGTGAAAGCGCCTTCGCGCATTTACTACGCCCATGAAATGTTGGAAAATGCGAACTGGCAGAACGAGGTTTTCAACATTCTTGGCCAGCACGTGTACTTGACCATTGATTTGGATTTTTTTAATCCCGCCGAAATGCCGGGCGTGGGCACGCCGGAGCCGGGCGGCTTTGGCTGGTACGCCGGGCTGGCATTTCTGCGCCGCCTGTTCGCCACGCGCGAAGTAGTCGGTTGCGACGTGGTCGAGCTTTTACCCCAAATGGATTCGACCGTGTCGGATTTTTTTGCGGCGAGATTGGTGTATAAATTGATTGGGTATAAATTTTTTATCGATGGGAAGTGATTGCAGCGAAGAGCTAGAGCCGCACAATTAAAGGAGCAAAGCATGGGCAAATTTGTAATCGTCGCTTACAAACCCAAAGCTGATAAGCATCAGCAATTGTTAGACGCCGTACGTGAGCATCTGGAAGTCTTACGAAGCCAGCAGCTTGTTACGGATCGCCCCGCCTATGTGATGCAAGCTGGCGAGGGAACTATTTTAGAAGTCTTTGAGTGGCAGTCAGCAGAAGCAATAAGTCGAGCCCACAGCAATCCAGCCGTCCAGGCTTTATGGGCCAAGTTCGGGGAAGCATGCGATTTCATTCCCTTGGCAAGCGTTGCCGAGTGCCAACAAATGTTTGCAGAATTTGATTCTTTGAGCGACGAATACAAAGTTTGAAATGGCCGAAAAGCAAGTTCGGCATAGAAATGACGCGGGGCTCTACTAAAAAATCAAAGGAGCACTGGCTTCTACTTTTCAGAAACTTAATTTCATGGGAAGATCTGACGTTACTGAACTCCTCCAGAACTTATTTTAATTCAGACATAAAGTTCGGTGATCACGGCAAACTATGCGCCTAACGCTAAGTTTTGGACGTACTCACACAAAACGACCTAAGAACCATAAAACACAAATGCTTTGACTTTTGTCCTCCCTCGTACATCGCTTCTTGTCCCATTAGGTACAAATTTGCTTCATTTTATGATTTCGCACCTCATTCCTATCCTTCCTACCTTCTTTAAAAATCGGGCGTTGTAACTTCCTCGTTTTTACTCTATTTTGTACGGCATATTGCTTGCTGGCAACGTATCTGAATCAATCCCTTTTTTGAAAGCTCACAATTTCATGATCAAGAAAGTCCTAAAAATTTTTGTGCTCGTTTTTGTTGCCGGGGTCATTTTGACCGGCACGATTGCGGCGCAGGATCCGGCCACGCCGGTGTTGAACAGCGAACTGGCGCGTTTGGACCGGCTGTTGGAATCGGCGCGGCAGGTGTTGCGCGCTTATGAGAACAAAGCTGGCCGGGATTTTTTGATCAAAGCGGAAGCTCTGCGCAAGGAAATCGACCAAAAGATTTTGCAACGAAAGCTGCGCGAGGCGCTATTGTTGATTCGCGAGGCCACGGCGTTTGCCGAGCGTGCGATCAAGCTCGGGCTGGAAGGGCCGGTGCAGCGGTTGCGGGCGCAGCTTGAAGAATTGCTGCGCCGCGCCGAAACCGAGGTGCTCAATAGCGGCAATCGCGAAGCACAACGCTTGCTGCAGGAAGCGAAGAAGAATCGCGATCTCGGCGATCAAGCCGGTCGTTTGCAAAACCTTAAAGCGGTCGAGTATTATCAAATCGCCATTGCCCTGGCCGAGCGTGCGTTGAAACTGGCGGGCGGCGGCGCTTCCTCTTCGCCGGCGGAACTGCTCAATCGTGCACGCGAGTATTATGCCAATCTCGAAGCGCAAGCGCGTGAAAGTTTGCGCAACTGCCCGAATCCGGCAGCGCAGCGGCTATACCATCAAGCGCAAAAACAAATTCAATCCGCGGAAGAATCTTTCCGCCGCGGAGAATTTGTGCTGGCGCAGCAATTTTACAACGGGGCCACGCGCCTGTTGTTGCGCGCGATTGATTTGTGCCGGCCGCAGGGAGCGCAAAATGCCGAAACGCTGAAAAAAGATTTGCAAGTTTTGCGCGAGAATATCAACACGGCGGAAGAACAGGCGGGCAGCGGCGATCCGCGCGCGCGCGCATTGTTGGATTGGGCGCAGCGCCTGGCATTGGAAGCGGAAGCCGCGATCACTACGCAACAGCCGCTGCGCGCGTTGCGGCGCCTCGAGCGCGCGCGTTTTTTGGTGGAAAAAGCGCGGCGCAACGCCAATGCTGCGCCGGTAGATTTCAAACAACAGTGTGAACTCGAACTGCAGCAATTGCGCAACGATCTCAACGCAGCCGATGAAGAAATTCAAGCGGCGGAAAATCCCGAAGCGCAAAGCTTGATGGATTTGGCGCGCAAAGCGCAGGCCGAGGCGGAACGCGCGTGTGGCCGCGCGGGCAGCTCGCTGCATGCCCTGGCCGCATTCCGCATGATGCTGCGCATGGGCCATCAATTTCTGCTGCAAGCGGAATCTTTGTCGCAAGACGGCAGCGCCAATATTGCCCGGAATGTGCTGCAACAACGTTTGAAAGAATTGGATGCGACCATCATCGAAGTGCGCTCGAGCGTGCCGGGCGAGCAAAGCGGCTTCGCGCAAATTTTAGTCGTGCAAGCCGCCGGCTTGCGCGACCGGGCGCAGGCCGCTTATCAACGCGGCTACTTCGTCGTGGCGATGGAAACTTCCGGCATGGCGCTCGATCTGTTGCGCGAAGCGTTGAAGTTGAATAAATAAGGGATGCTGGTTGGAGAAATTGTGCAGTGGGCTGTCATGCCCGGGGCTTTAATCGGGCATCCATGCAACGTAAAATTGATTCCCGCTTAAAGATTGCGGGAATGACAGCCCGGCACAAATGGGAAAGTTATTCAATCGACACTCTCAAGGAGGTGAGACCGCGGCGTGCGAAAAGTGTGATGATGATCAAACTTACGCCAACTAAAAAATATAAGCTCTCATATGAAGTGAGGTTGGATCGCAAGCACCGGTTTGAAGGAAGAGCCAGCTGTTTGAGAAAAAACATCCGTGTTCAATTTAAAAGTCGGAGCCGTTATGAAAACATTGCGTTATTGGAGCGCGATTCTTTTGTTATTTGGGATCGCCGGTGGAGCTTCAGCCCAAGGGGGCGCGAGGCCGAAATTGATCATAACCCCGCATGAAGCCTTTGTGCCGCCGGGTGAGGGCGTGAAATTTGAAGCTGCGGCCTTCGGCGCAGATGGCCGGCCGCAGCGCATCGAAAGCGTGCGTTGGAGCATTGAACCGGACACACTGGGCAAGATTACTGACGACGGTTTTTTTATGGCCGGTCGGTTTCCTGGCAAAGGCCGGGTGCTCGCCTTCGCCAAAGTTCCGCAACTCAACGAATTGCTGCAAGCCGAGGCCGCTATCATCGTGGGACGGCCCGATCCGCAGCGCGTGCTCGTAGTCGTTTCTCCGCCGTTTGCGATTGTGCCGCCGGGGCAATCCGGGCAATTCAAAGTAGCGGCGTTCACACCTTCTCATGTTCCCCTTCCGATTAAAAGCGTGCGCTGGCACGTGCGCCCGGAAAATCTCGGCAAGATCGATGAAACCGGCAAGTTCACTGCCGGACGCGTATTTGGTGAGGGCTTGATTATCGCCGCGGTTGAAACCGAACACGGCGTGTTCAACGGCGAGGCGAAAATCGCTGTGGCGGCGCGGCCCAGCTCGGCCATCAGCGGAAAGGTTTCTTTCACCGGCAGCGACCCCGTGCAACGGTTAGGTGCGGTGTTCGCGGAAAGCGTGGGCCCAAACCGTGGGCGCGGCGAAGCGAAGATCGATAGCGCCGGCAATTATTTCATCGACGGGCTCGTTCCCGGATTGTACGTGGTGCGGGCGCAAGCGCGGGGCTTTTTGCCGGAGTTTTATAAAGAAGCGAGCGATTATCTGCAAGCCACGCCGGTGCAAGTGGCGGCCAACGATACCGTCACGGGCATCGATTTCACTTTGGAAAAAGGCGGCGCGATTGCAGGCACAATCGGCGGCGACGATCGTGACGGACTTATAGCGGGCGCGCACATCGTTGCCATTCTTGCGGTGCGGCCGCAGATTCGACATCATGCGATTTCCAACGAGCAAGGTGTTTATGCGATTGAAAATTTGCCGAGCGGCAGTTACGCAGTTTTTGCCGAAGCCGAAGGCTACAAAGGCGAGTATTATGACAATGCCCGCAGTTTGCTCGACGCGAAGTTGATTCAAGTAGCAGCGCCGCAAATGGTCGCTGATATTCATTTCAGTCTAGCGCCGGGCAGCGCGATTGCCGGGCAAGTGCAAGACGCCGTTACGCACGCGGCAATTGCAAAAGCCAGGATTGCGATCATTCCGGCCGCACCTTCACCGCGGCCGTTCTTGAAGATCGTCGAAACCGATGAAGGCGGAACCTATCTCGCCAGCGTGCCGCCGGGCAAATATATCGTTTTAGCCGAAGCGCGCGGCTATTTGCCGGAATTTTATGACGGCGTGCGCAACCCGCGCGAAGCCAAGATTGTGGAAGTGAAAGCAGATGAGCGCACCAACGACATCGATTTCGCGCTCGATCAACTCGGCGGAATTTCCGGCGTGGTGATCGAACAAAGTGACGCGCGAAAACCCCTTGCGGGCGCGGTGGTGCTGGCGTTTCCGGAACGGGGCGGTTCTCCGCGCAACTTTACGTTAGTGGCAAAAACAGATTCGGTTGGCGCTTATAAAATCGCCCACGTACCGCCGGGAAAATATTACGTGCTGGCCGAAGCGCGCGGTTTTTTGAATGAATATTGGAAAGAATCCCCCGATCTCAAAGGCGCCGCTTTGATCGAAGTTGAAGAAGGCAGCGCCCTCGCCGGCATCGATTTCACGCTGGAAGAAGGCGGCGCGATTTCCGGCCTGGTGGTTTCCGGCAATGACGGCAGTGCGATTGCCGGAGCGTTGGTGCAAGTGTGGAGCAAAACCGGCAACGCCGCAGGCCGCGGCGAAACCGATCGCGCCGGAAAATATCGCATGGGCGGCTTGCGCGGCGGCGAATATTTCGTGTCCGTGGAAGCCAAAGGCTTCAAGCTGCAATTTTACGACGGCGCTGAATCTCGCGATAAAGCCACGGCGGTGAAAGTCGAAGCGCCGCATGAAACGGAAAATATCAATTTCAAATTGCAGCCGGTTGAGGCGCGCCGCGGCGCCATCACGGGTATCATCGTGTCTGAAGCCGACGGCAATCCCGTTTCCGAGGCGGTGGTTCTTGCCCTGCCTTTGCAACCCGGGCTGCCGCAATTTGCTTTTGCCGATCGCTTGGGCGGTTATAAAATTTCGGGATTATCGCCGGGAAGATATGTGGTCTTTGCTTATGCGCCGCGTTTTGTGGGAGAATTTTATGACAACGCGCGCAGTTGGCAGGAAGCCAAACCCGTTCCCGTCGAAGCCGGGCATGAAACCGGCGGTATCGATTTCAAACTAACGCCGCGCCAGCGTGGCGCTTATGTGATTGCCGGTACGGTTCGCCGCGAAAACAGCAATCACGGCGAAAGCAACGCGGTGGTGTTTGCCATGGAAAATAACGTGTTCATCGGCTCTGCACTTGCGGATGACCAGGGCAATTTCGTGATCGACGAAATGCCCGCCGGCAGCTATAAAGTCATGGCCACGGCGCCGGGCGGATCGGCGTTCTTCGGCGGCAGAGATGCCAACAGCGCCCTCGCCGTGAATTTGGGCAACGGCGCCAACGCCAGCAACGTCAACGTCGCCGTGCCCGGCGCCACTGCAGTTGAAGAAAACAGCAACGCGCTGCCGGCAGCGTTCGCACTCGAGCAGAATTATCCCAATCCTTTCAATCCCACTACGGTAATTTCGTACCAGCTCGCGAGCCGCAGCGAAGTGAAGTTGATCGTCTATAACGCACTCGGCCAGGAAGTGCGGCGCTTGGTTTCGGCCATGCAAGAAGCGGGCGCTTACAAATTGCAGTGGGACGGCAAAGACCAGACCGGCCGGCCTCTCACCAGTGGAGTTTATATCTATCGCTTGCTCACAAAAGAAGCGGTGTTCACGCGCAAGATGATTTTCTTGCGTTGAAGTGAATTCCGCTCAAAGTTATGGTCAAGTCTAAGGCGAGAGTACTTGACCCCGAGACGGCCGCGCAAATTCAAGCTCCCCTGCCAATTTGCGCCGGTCGTCTCGAATTTTTTCGCAGAATGTTTTTGGCGAATGAGCGCCGGGACATTTTGAAAAACTATTTTTAGGGAATCCGGCCTTTGGCCGTTTAGGAATGCCGATTCCGTAGCGCGGCAATAGCCGCAACCGATCGATCAAAGGCAAAACGATTTAGGGCAAAACTATTTGATTTTGTTTTTAATTCGAATGACCGGTTATAATACCAAAAGGTTTAAAGCAAAAAGTCAAAATCATTGAACCGCTTTTAATCATTTTGACTTCAATGGTTTTGACTTATGCCTTTTGCTCGGCCTTCGCATTTTTAATGGTTTTGCCTTTCTTCCTTCTTGCACGCGCTCTTTCTCCTTCTCTTCTTGTCTTCTTCCCTTCATCAAAATCACGCTTGAGTTTTTGCTGCTGGCAAGGTATCTTCTTCCGCAAAACGAAAGCGTGCATTTGGGCTGCCCATTTTTTAAGGAGGCCGCGTCATGCGCAAATTATTCATTTTGATCGCGCTATTTTTTGTATGCGGGAGTGAGACCGTGCTGCCGCAAGAAACGCAGCAACAGCGCCCGCGTAAACTGATTCGCGTGGAGGTGAAAACCTGGCAGTCGGCGCAATGGCGGGATTTTCTCGCTTTCGGCCTGGATGTGCTCGAAGCTGAAACCGAACAAAAATATTTAGAGCTCATCGTCACGCCGGTTGAATTGGAAAAACTGCGCCGGCAGGGTTTGAACTTCAGCATCATCATGCAAGATTTGGAAGCTTATGAGCGCGAGTTGCGTGCACGGGATTATTTGGACCACTTTCACGGTTATCAACAAACCCTCGATGAAATCCGGCTTGCGGAAGCGACTTATCCTCAGCTCGTGCAAGTCGTGGATATTGGCGACGGCTGGGAGAAAACGCAGGGCCTGGCCGATCGCGACATTTGGGCGGTCAAGATTTCCGACCATGTTGCGCTCGAAGAAGACGAGCCGGAAATATTGATCGTTGGCCAGCATCATGCGCGTGAGATCATTACGCAGGAAATCGTGCTGGATTACATGAATTATTTGCTGGCAAATTACGGCCACAATCCCTACGTCACCTATCTGGTCGAGCATCGCCAAATCTGGCTGGTTCCGATATTGAATCCCGACGGCCTGGAGTACGTGTTCAACCACGATATGTTTTGGCGCAAAAACCGCCGCGCCAATGCCAACGGCTCTTATGGCGTGGATCTGAATCGTAATTATGGTTTCAAGTGGGGATATGATAATTTTGGTTCCAGCCCCAACGGCTTCAGCAGCACTTATCGCGGCACCGCGCCTTTTTCCGAGCCGGAGACCGCGGCTTTGCGCGATTTCGTTTCGGCACATCAATTCCGCGCGTCGCTTTCATACCATTCCTATGGCAGGTACGTTATTTATCCGTGGGGCTATGTCGACGGCCCCACTCCAGATCACGCCAGCTTTGTGGCGCTCGCCGATAGCATTGTTGCCTATAATCACTATCAGCGCGGGACGGGACTGGAAACCGTCGGCTATACCGTCAATGGTGAGGCCGATGATTGGTTCTATGGCGAACAAACGACGAAGGACAAAGTATTCAGCCTGACGCCGGAAGTGGGATATGCTTTTCATCCCGATACTTCCGATATCGAGCAATTAATTCTGGAAAACCGCCAACCGAATTTGTTCATCACTTATGCGGCTGGCGAAGAGCCGATCGTACAACCTCAACCTCTGCCGGCTATCGTTCAGCACCCCGGCCCGTTTCGCCTCGTGGCAGAAGTTACCGGGCCGATCGTGCTCACTGCGCCCGCGGCATTGGCGCCGGGCACTTTTACGTTGCATTACAATACTACGGGCCAGCCGCCGTTCATTACCCTTCCCCTCGCCGCTACGGGCAACGCCAATGAATATGCCGTGGAAATTCCCGAGCTTGCCGCCGGGCAAACCGTTTATTACTATATTTCAGCCGCGGATGAATGGGACCGCACCGGCTACGCTCCCCGCGCCGCGCGCGCCGGAGATTTATATTCCTTTCATATTGCGCGTCCTACCACCGTGCATGATCCGGATGCGCCGCAAGACTTGCCGCAAACTTTCGCGCTGCGCGCTTTTCCCAATCCGTTTCACCATCGCATGGCCATGCATTACGCACTGCCTGCGAACGTGGCCGGCGTTTTCACTTTAGAAATCATGAATGTGCTGGGACAACGCGTGCGCGTGCTCGCGCAAGACGAAGCGCGGGCGGGACGGTATCAAATTTTTTGGAATGGTACGGATGATTTCGGCAGGATAATGCCGGCGGGTATTTATTTTGTGCGCCTGCGTCACGAAGGCTATACACGAACACAAAAAATTTTGCGAGTGCAATGATTCGGTGTTATGCTGATTCGGCGGGATTGATGACGTTGAGGCCTTCTTGGGCAGCAGCCGCATTTAAAGCTTTGTCGGAGCCCACAAAGAAAACTTCGCGCCCATTGAAAGCGCGCAAGATTTGTTGCAGATGCAGAGCCGTCGCCAACTGCACGGAGTCATAGCCGCGCAATGAATGCTTGTCGATGATCCGCATGGCGAGATAAATGATCGAATCCAAAGCGGAAATGCGGCTAAAAAATTTCCTGTAATCTTCTCCAAAATCCGAGCGTGCCCGCGAAAATGTTTCGTTGGGCAAATCGCCGCTGCGAAAACGCCGATGCAATGCCGAAAGCACCTCCGGCCCGGCGATATCGTTGATGAAGATGTCGGCTCTAGGTGTCTTGCGGCTTAAAGTCTTCATGTAGGAACTGCCCGTTTCGTCAAGATAAATTTTGACGAGGGCGCTGCTATCGCAATAATAAATCACCTTGGGCCTCTATCTTCAATGATGGTTTCGGAAAGCGGTTTGCCTTTGATTTTGCCAAGTTTTCTTTCCGGCAAAGGTTGGTCAAAATTTTCATGGTCATAATGCATTTGCAAACCGTGCTCTTCCAGCTTTTTCAGGAAGGCCAAAATTTCTTCACGCGTGCGTGTGCGTGGCACGGTGACGTATACCTCTGTCCCCTCCGCAATTTTGAGCGGCTCGGCGGGCTCGATTACGCCGTTGCGATAAACACCACGAATGGTTTCGCTCATGTGATTTCTCCTTTTAATGATAGACCAATATCGCGATTTACATCTCAAAACGCAAGCTTGCGCTTGGGCCTATCGTAATGCCTCAGTTATTGGTGGAGAACGTAGCGCAGACATCTTGTCTGCAGGCAGGATGCCTGCGCTACTCCACACGTAACTGAGGCATTACAGCCTATCACAACAAAAAACTGTGGCGCAATTTTGAAATCAAAATTAAAAGGCAAAAATGAAAACGAGAAACCTTCCCGTGATCGCGCTGCTGCTGTTTCTGCTCTCCACGCCGCTTTGCGCTTATATCAAAACCACTCACCTGATTGCCATGCGCGACGGCGTACGCCTCGCCACGGATGTTTATCTCAATGACAATCCCGGCCAATGGCCCGTGATTTTGGTGCGCTCGCCCTACGGCAAAAACGTCGCGCCTCAAGATGAAATTGCCTTTGGATTTCTAACCAATCTCGGCTATGCCGTGGTGGTGCAAGACACGCGCGGCCGCTTCGCCTCCGAAGGCGTGGATAGTTTGTTTCTCACCGACGGTTGGGGCGCGCAACAGGACGGCTACGATACGGTCGAATGGATCGCGGTGCAAAGCTGGAGCAACGGCAAGGTGGGAACATTTGGCGCTTCGGCATTGGGCATTACGCAATATCTGCTGGCCGGCAGCGCGCCGCCGCATTTGGTTTGCCAATTCGTGGAAATCGGCGCTACGGATTTGTATGCGCAAGCGGTTTATCCCGGCGGCGTGTTGTTGAAAAACCTTGTGGAAGAATGGCTGCTGGCGCAGGGCAGCGCCTATTTGCTGCCGTTCGTCACGGCGCATCCACGCTATGATGAAACCTGGCAGCGGCTGGATTTGAAAACGCGCTGGCCAATTGTGAACGTGCCCATGTATCACTGGGGCGGCTGGCACGACATCTTTTTGCAAGGCACGCTCGAAGGCTTCACCGGCGCGCAGCATCTAGGCGGAAACAATGCTCGTGGCAATCAAAAGTTAGTCATCGGTCCGTGGACCCACGGCACCTGGCGACAAACGCAGCAAGGCGAGCTCAACTTTCCCGAAAATTCCATCATGAACGATTTGCTCGAAGTGTTGCGCTGGTTCGATTATTGGCTGCAAGGCAAAGACAACGGCATCATGTCCGAGCCGGCGGTAAAATATTACGTCATGGGCGCGATTGCAGAGAACGCGCCGGGCAACGAATGGCGCACCGCAAGCGATTGGCCGCCGGCGGCGCAAGCCACGCCGTTTTATTTTCAAGCCGGCGGCGGATTGCAACCCGCACGACCCGCTGCCGCCGCTTCATCCGCAAGTTATGTTTATAACCCACGCGATCCCGTGCCGACCATGGGCGGAAAAAATCTTTCGCTGCCTGCCGGGCCGTTTGATCAAAGCAAAGCCGAAACGCGTTCCGATGTTTTGGTTTTCACTTCGCCGGTGTTGGTCGGGCCGTTGGAAGTTATCGGCCCGCTCAAAGTGAAGCTGTGGTTTTCTTCCTCGGCAAAAGACACGGATTTCATGGCAAAATTGACCGATGTTTATCCCGACGGCCGCTCGATGTTGATCGCCGACGGCGCGGTGCGCGCCCGGCATCGCCTTTCCACGGCGCATGAAGATTTGTTGTCGCCGGGTTTAATCTATGAGTGCGAAATCGATTTGTGGTCGACGGCAATAATTTTCAATCGCGGCCATCGCATTCGCGTTGCTCTCAGTAGCAGCAACGATCCGCGCTTTGATCCCAATCCCAACAGCGGCAATCCCTTGCGGATGGGACAGGATACGGTCGTTGCCGTCAATACAGTTTATTTCGAGGCGGCGCATGCCTCACATATCGTTTTGCCCATCACCAACGGCGACGTTGCCGTGGAGGAGAATGCCGGAAGCGCACCCCGCGCATTTGAATTGCAGCAGAATTATCCCAACCCCGTGCGGCACGAGACCAGCATCACCTACATTCTTCCGCGCGCTGCAAATGTCCAGCTTGCGATTTACAACACACTCGGCCAGGAAGTGAGGCGTTTGCAGGAAGGCCTATTGCCGCCGGGAAGGCACGCGGTAAAATGGAACGGCTTGGATGATGCGGGCAAAACGGTGGCGCGAGGGATTTATTTTTATCGTTTGCAAGCAAATGACGGAGTGGCGACCCGGAAGTTAATCCTGCTAAAGCCGGAATGATATTCAGGCTCAACAAAGTATATTTTGGGCTTTATGTAAGCTGGAAAACCGAAGCCCTTCGGACCGCACAAAAAATTTGGGCAGAATAATTTGAGGGCAGAATCATTCTGCCGTTAAATTATTCTGCCAATAAATTTTCAGGATTTTTTTCTGAGCTTGTTTGCCTAAGCGCTTAATTCTGTAAAAATCCTTTTGGTTTGATCGTTCCCACCGCACCGCCCCACCGCCGGTTTTGCCGTTAAACTTACCCTTCGCACAATCGTCAAAAATCTTTCGCGATTTTTTTAAAATATGTGAGAGCTCTTGCGCTTCTTTTGCGTCTGTTAGAACTGAAGCGCGAGGATAAAAACAAAGCTCTTCGACAGGAGTCTGCTGGTAAGTGATCCCCTTCGGCTACCCGCCTGGAATCTCACCGAATAGACCTCCTCAAGATAGCGTTGCAGGTTGGCATATAAGGCCTTCTCGGGTTGGCAGGAGGCCTTTTGCCTAATTAAAATGAGCCAGCCAATTTATTTCCATAAGGAGAATTACGTTATGGCGATCACAATGCAAGGCGCTTGGACGGTCAACGTCAAAAGCAAGAACGCCGCTTTTCCACAGCGTTTTGTAATTCAAGGCAGTGACAGCGCTGACGGCGTTTATAATGGCGTCGTTGGCAGCCCGGCGGTGAATGTCACCGGCGCACAATGGTCGATCACCATCGAGCACAATCCGACCGGCCCAACGACATGGCAGCCCTCGCGCATGCGTCTCACCAATCCGGCGCCATCCGCCGGTCAAATTGCGTTTGACGTTTTGTCGGACGACAGCGGCGCCGATGAAGATTTTAACGATCTGGTTTTGACTTGCTCGATGTCTGCCAATGATTCTGAGTATGTGCTTTATGGCAATGTGCGCACCTACAGCGGATTCTGCTTCAATCCATGTTTTCGCTTCCCCTGGCTGGTAATCGATACGTCTTTGCGTTTGCGCGAGCTGCTGCGATTTCCGGCAGTGAAAGCGGCAGTCGAAACGTTGTATCCAGAACGTGTGAAAGCGATTCTCAAACCGGTTCCGGAGCCGGATCCTGAGCCTTTCCGGCCGATGATGATTCCCTTGAGCGGCTTCACCGAGGAAATCGCGCCGAGTTTTGAAAAAGCCCGGCGTATCAATAGTGAAGGCGCAGGCAATTTTTTTGCAGCCGGGGCCAATCCTTCGCGTCTGCCCTTGAGTGCTTCCGTCTTCGATCGTATCTCAACTTTCGTTCCTGATCTTTCAAAAATCTTGGATCGTATTCGTTTTCGCTGCACGGTCAAAGATCAACCCGGCTTGTTGCTGCGCTTCCTCGAATATGATCGTACCACGGCAGAGCTTGCGGGCGGCGCTTACACAGGCGCGGGCGATCGGCAGATTCTCGGCCTGACGGTCACCGACGAGCAAGGCAATTATATCTTCCGTTTCACGCGCTCGCTCAGCGACGTGGCGCAGGAATTCGGCGACGTGCCCGGCGGCGGAACACTCCTCACGGAATTGCGCCCCGACGTGCTGGTGCAGGCGATGGGCGGAACCACGGTTTTGTTCGAGACCGGCCTCTATGCCAATATCCCCAATCTTAGGCGCATCGATCTTTGCTTGCCGGAGGACGTGATCAATCCCGGCCCGACGGCTTGCCAAGGCGGCCGCGCGATTCAAGCGATTGGAAATATCTTCACGATTTCAGGCGTGGGGAATACGCTCGATGCTGACGGTCGCATTACGGCAACCCATTCCTCCGGCCCGCAGATCACCCGCGGAGCATGGGCAGGCACGCTCGATATGTTCGCCTGTTTTACCGACCAGCCCAATGTCAAGCACTACACCATTCGATTCCGCAAACCCGGCGGGAGTTGGGCTTTTGTGCAGGAAGAATACAACCATATCTTCATTCCGTTCATCGGCGACCCGGCCAATCCGGCGCACAAAGTTGGACCATTCCCAGTTACACTCGGGGTGGATGGTAATCCGCCGCAGACGGCGCCGGCTTATCAGAACATCGAGTCTGATGCGCAATGGGTGATTACGCATCGGCTGCGCAAAGTGAAATTGTCCAGCCATTTTTATGCGGCTTTGCTGTATCTCACCGACTCTGCCGGCAGCGTCGAGTTCAAAATTGAAGGCTATGACGCCGGCGGCAACAAAGTAGCGGGCGCAGAAGATACGATCAGGCTCTTCATCGATAATCGCCCGGTTCTCGGCAATATCGACGGCATTTCATTGGGCGCCGTAACTCCCGGCGAGTGCGGCTTATTCGAGCTGCCGGCGGCGGATTCCTCTCTGAAAGTTCGTTTCAAAGTGGATCATGCCGGCGGCTTTTTGCAGCAATACCACCTCAGCGTGTTTCGCGGCTCGGGCACACCCGTGGCCGTGACGGATACCACGCCGCCCGCGCAAGCGCTCAGCCTGGCCTATAACGAAGCAACGCACGGCAATTTCTTCTTTGGCACCTTCAATGCAATTGCTCCGGATGCGAGCGGCTTTGTCGAAGCCGAACTACAGCCGAGCAGCGGAGCATGGCTGCCGGCCGGCAAAAATTTCTGTGCGTTTGCCTTCGAAATTTACGGCACCCGGCGCTCAACCGATGGTTATCATGTTGATGGCAACCGTCGTCTCGGCGTGGAATTGATCGGCATCAGCTTTACGCCCGGGCCATAACCCGCGTTCTGAAGTTTGTTGCCGAGGTAATGCTCTATTCAACACGGAAACGAAAAAAACGAGCAAACACGGAGATCATGATTGAGTTTTTACTCCGTGTTTGCCCGGTTTGCTCTGCGGCTCCGTGTTACAGGTTTTGTAACTCAAGCTGCCTAAGAGCGTATTTGAAAAGCCCGTTTGCCGGGTCATTGCGAGGCGTCTTTTTGCCGAAGCAATCTCTTCGCAATGTGTAACTTCATAAAATGAGATTGCTTCGCTAATAAAGCCGGCTCGCAATGACGGCATATAATGACTTTTCAAATGCCTTCTAAGACAACAGAAGACCTGCATTCCGGCCCCTTTGTTTCGGTCTCGTTCGGGCTGCAAAAAATCATTTATTGACGAGTGATTTGACATGCGATGGTATTGGTTTTTCATCGCCACGCTCGGCATTTGGCGTATCACACATTTGTTGAATGCCGAAGATGGTCCGTGGGATCTAATCTTCCGTCTTCGGCAAAAAGCCGGCGAGGGTTTTTGGGGCAAATGGTTGGATTGCTTTTATTGTTTAAGTTTGTGGATCGCAGTGCCTTTCACATTTCTTTGCGGAGAAAATTGGAAGGAGCAGCTTTTATTATGGCCGGCGTTGTCGGCGGGCGCCATCCTGCTCGAACGCATCACGCACCGCGCCTCCAAACCAACGCCGGTTTTTTATTCAGAAGAAACGGAGAATGAAAATGTCCTGCTGCGGCAAAAAAAGAGAGACCTATAGCAAAGCACCGTCTTCTCAATCAGCTTATGCCACCAAAGCGAAATCTTCAAATCCTGCGCCTGCCGTGCCCGAGGGCGCAGTTGAGTTCGAGTACATTGGCCGAACCGGAATGAGTTTGATCGGCCCGGCCACCGGAAAGCTATATCGCTTCGGATGGCCCGGCGCTCGCGTAGCCGTCGATAGCAAAGATAAGCCGGCATTGGTGACTGTGCCGTTATTGCGGCCCGTGAGAAATTTTTGATTCGCGAGCCGGAATCAAACACCGGCCATTCCCCAAAAATTTCATTCCTGAGACCTCGTTATTTTATTTGTCTCGCCCTGATGCAATGTTGTAACAACTCCCGGTGGCGAAGGCAGAAAATTGTCTTGCATTTCTATCACCTCGCGCTTAATATTGCCCCCGATATAAATTCCCTGTAACTTCTCCTCTTAGCAAGCTTTGGGTCAGGCGCATAAATCGGAAAGCCGCTGCGCGAAGCGGCTGGATGAAGGAATTTTTCCGTACTGAAAATCCGGTAGCACGCTTTTTGCGTTTCTTGAACAGAATAACGGGCTGCGGCCCGTGTTGTGGTTGCGGTTTAATTCAGTTACCACCCATTGCACTTGGCTTTTGTGAAGGAGGAAGCCGCCATGCCTGCTCAACGTGGCATGTCAGTATTTTACTGCAAATTTTTGTGGGTGCTTTTTTTTGCCTTCCTGCCGGGGATTTCCCCGCTTCATTCTTCCCCTCGAAAAACCTCTTTGGCGCCGGCGGAGATTTCCCGCGCCGGCTTCAATGCTCCGGCGCAAGAGGCGGTTCGCATCGCGCCTGCGCCGATTCGCCGCGCGGCTGCCGCCGGCCATGCGGTTTATTACGTGATGACCGTGTCCAATCTCGGCGAACTTGGCGATACTTTCAATCTCTCCGCGCACAATAATCTTTGGCCGGTTACGCTGCTTTCCGCCGATTCTTCCCTCAAAATTACGGGAACGGGCACGCTGCCTGCCGGTGGACAATTCACTCTCGTGGTGCAGCTTGATGTGCCCGGCAATGCGGGCCGCGGCGTGCGCGATAGCATGTTCGTGCACGTGGTCTCCGCCGCCAATGCCGCCGTGCGCGATTCCGCTTTGATTGCCACCACTTCGCTCGGCCCGGCAGCCGAGTTGCCCTTTCTCGAAAAATTTACCACTAACACATTGAGCAGCGTGCGCTGGCTGGAAAATTTCGGCCCTGCAACAATCACTACGGATGCGCTCAACGAGCCTTCGCCCGCATTTGCGCTCAAGTTCGATGGCGCCAACACCGGCGGTGATTTGTTGCAATCCCAGCCGATCAATCTTGCCCGGCGCAACGACGTGGTACTGCAATTCGCCTATCAACGCGGCGGCAACGGCAACGCGCCCGAGCCGGCGGACGATTTATTCGTCGAATACTACAATCTCGACGGCGAATGGCTGCCGTTGTTGCGCCTGCTCGGCGCCGGACCGGTCATGACCGGTTTCGCCTTTGAATCTGCGATTCTGCCGCGCGATGCTTATCATAGCAGCTTCCGTGTGCGCTTTGGCAACTCCGCCACGCCCGGACCGTTCGACGATTGGTATGTGGACGACATGCGCTTGATCGATAGCGAGCCGGGCCGCATCCCATTTTTGGAAAATTTTTCCGAAGCCGCGCTCGATCCCGGCAAATGGCTGCAAAACTCCGGCGGTGAAGTGAATGCCCGCGCGCTGAATATTCCCAGCCCGCCGGCCACGCTCAATTTGCCCGGCGGCAGCGTGGTGCAAACGCAGCCTCTGGATTTGTCCAATGAAAATGCCGTTTCCTTGACGTATTTTTTCGAACAAACCGGCGCCGGCGAAGAGCCCGATGCCGGCGACGATTTGATTTTCGAATTTCGCGATGCGCAAAACAATTGGATCGAGCTCGCGCGCCAGCTTGGCAGCGAGGGCGGCTTGCCGTTTTTCTCGCGCCGCGAAGTGGTGTTGCCGCCGCCGGCTTATCATCGCAACTTTCGCATGCGCATTCGCAACGCCGGCGCCGTGGGCCGCGACGACTGGTTCGTCGACGATCTCGCGCTGGACGTGTTCGCGCCTTCCGACATTGCGGTTGCGCCAACGGAAATCGCGCTCAAGCTGTTTGAAGACGATTCCACTTCGCGCGCGTTCACGCTGCAAAATCTCGGCGCCGGTGATTTGTTTTATCGCATTCGCATTGCGCCGCCGGAATTTCAGAGCGCGACTGCGGCGAAGGTGATTTATCCCCAGACCTATTACACGCCCTTCACCAAAGGTCAGGAAGATTGGCGCAAAGGCCTGCCGCAGGTGCAAGGCCGCGGCGGCCCGGACAACTTCGGCTACATTTGGCGCGACAGCAATGATCCCAAAGGCCCGGTGTTTGATTGGCAGGATATTTCCACGCTTGGCACGCGCATTCCGGATCTCGGCGACGATGACAACGTCGGGCCGTTCAACCTCGGCTTCGCATTTCCGTTTTATGATTCCGTCTTCACCAAGTTTCGCGTGTGCAGCAACGGCTTCATTTCGTTCACGAGCCGCGAAGTTGATTTCAGCAATAATCCCATTCCCAGTCTCGGCATTGCAGATTTGATCGCGCCGTTTTGGGATGATCTCGATGTCACCGGCGGCGCAGTATATTCTTTCACCGACGGCCAAAAGCTGATCGTGCAATGGCAAAATGCCGTGCGTCCCGGCAACGCCTCACCGTTCACGTTCCAGCTCGTGCTCACGCCTAACGGTAATATCCGTTTTCAATATCTCGTCGCCGGCACGCCAAGCAACTTCGCCACCATCGGTATTCAAAATCAAGACGGCTCAGACGGCGTGGAAGTGGCGTTCAACACCGATTACGCACAGAACAATCTGGCCGTTGAAATTCAGCGCCCGGCGAGCTGGTTGAGCTATGCCCCGAAAACGGGTATCGTTGAAAGCGGCAGCAGCACCAATATCTCCGTGAATTTCAGCGCCATGGATTTGCAGCCCGACTCCACCTATCGCGCCGAGCTGCGCATTGAAAGCAACGACTTTGACGAACCCAGCGTGGCGGTGCAGCTTTTGTTGGAAGTGCTGGCGGTGGACGATTCAACCACGCATTTTCCGCCCACGGAAAAAACCGCGGTGCGCTACGTGATTCGAATTGATCGAGCCACGCTCAATCGCGAGCCGCTCGCGAGCGGCGATGAAATCGCCGTGTTCACACCCGCCGGCAAATTGGCGGGTGCGGTGGTGTGGAAACGCAACGAGACCGCGCGTTTGATTGCGTACGGCGACGACCCTAACACCACCAGGATCGACGGTTTTGCCGCGGGCGAGTCCATGTTCTTCCGCATTTGGGACAGCAGCCGGAACGATCGTGATTATCCGGCGACCGCCACATTCGTGCGCGGCGACGGCAAGTTTGGCGCTGCCGATTCCGCACAAATGTCTTTGCTCGCGGCGCAAACGCATTTCACCCGCAGCAAGCAGATCGCCGCGCAATGGAGCTGGATCGGCTTCAATGTGCAGCCGGAAAATCCGCGCATTGACGCGGTGTTTGAAAACACGCGACAATTGCAAATCGCCAAAAACGGCGCGGGCCAGGCTTACATTCCCGGCTTGGCCAATACCATCGGCGCGTTGAATGTGCTGGAAGGTTACAGTGTCTATCTCGCCGCCCCGGATTCGGTGATTACCGCCGGCGAGGAAGTGGCGCCGTTCACGCCGATTGCTTTGCAGGCCGGATGGAATTTCGTAAGCTACCTGCCCGGCGAAGCGATTCCGGCGCCGCAAGCTTTGCGCTCGGTTTTGGATAAATTGGAAATCGCCAAAAATGACGCGGGCCAATTCTTCATTCCGGCAGTGAACAATCTCAACACCATCGGCGATTTGAAGCCGGGCGCGGGATATAAATTTTATTTGAGCGCGCCTGCGACTTTGATTTATCCGATTGGAACCGGCGCTTCTGCTTTGAATAAAACCAATTTCGCGGCTGCCGGCACTACGCCGAAACATTTTGCCGGCGTGCAGCGCAGCAGCGAGAACTACATCGTCGTGGTGTCAACCGCGATCGTGAACGGTGTGGCGTTGCAAGCCGGAGACGAGATTGGAATTTTCACGGTTGACGGCAAGTTGGCCGGCGCCGGCGTGTGGCCGGAGAAAGGCAGCCTCGGTATTGCAACCTGGCGCGCCGAAGGAAAAATTTCCGTCGCCGCCCCTGCGATCGCGGGCTATGAACCCGGCAGCCCGATGCGTTTCAAAATTTGGCGGCGTGACGAAGCCATTGAGTTTGAGGCCGAAGCCAAATTCTCGCGCGGCGACGGCAGTTTTGAAAGCGGCGCGTTCGGCATGGCGGCATTGACGGCCGGCGCGGTACCGCAAACTTTCGCGTTGCAGCAGAATTATCCCAACCCGTTTGCCGCGCATGAACGCGCCTCCGTTGCTGCGCCGCAAACTACGATTGCTTACGCGCTGCCCGAAGCGCAGCACGTGACGATTCGTATTTATAACATGCTCGGCCAGCTCGTGCAAACGCTGCGCAACGAACGCCAAGAGTCCGGCTTTTATGCGGTGAAATGGAACGGCCTCGATCAGCGCGGCCTGCGCGTCGCCGCCGGCGTGTATTTCTATCGCATGAACGCGGGCAAGTTTCAAGCAGTGCGGAAGCTGATCGTGATGTAAGAACCCCCTTGCAATGTCATTTGTAAGAATCAGACTGTGTGAAAACGTCATTGCGAGCGCAACGAAGCAACCCCGCCGCGTGCACCTATTGGAGTTCGAGATTGCTTCGCTCCGCTCGCAATGACAAATTCGAGCGTTTTCACACAGTCTGAATCTTTTTGAATAACACGCAAGGATGTTGCCCTGTGAATCGAGCGCTGTGTTCATGCTTCACAAGGTCCTTCTGGATGGCAGGCCAGTTACTTTTCAGACGGACTTCGAACGCTCGGAGTCAATTGCTTCCAAGTAACCACCCTTTTCAAGGTTTTAAACCTTGAAAAGAGTGTGATGGAAAACTGGCAACGGTTTCAGCTCGTGCGCCAACTCACAAAAACCATCGTTCTCGACACCGCGCAAGCCGGCTTGTATGAATTCACCGACGCCGTGCGTGAATTTGTCGCTGCCGCCAAAATCAAAACCGGTTTGCTCACGGTGTTCGTGCAGCACACCTCGGCTTCGTTGTTGATTCAAGAAAACGCCGATCCCGAAGTGTGCTGCGATTTGGAAAGATTCTTTCAGCGCCTCGTGCCCTATGGCGACAAGCTGTTTCGCCACACCAGCGAAGGCCCGGACGATATGCCCGCGCACGTGCGCGCTGCGCTCACTGCGGCTTCGTTGAGCATTCCCATTGAAAGCGGCAAGCCGGCGTTGGGCACGTGGCAAGGCATCTATTTGTATGAGCATCGCACTTCGCCGCATCGCCGGCAAGTGGCGCTGCATCTTATTGGAGAATGAACTGGCAATTAGCAATTGACAATTAATAATTATCAATTTGAAAATACCGACCATGCACGGGAGGAAACGCAATGTCGGCCATACGCCGGATCGTCTATTTAACCGCTCTTCTATCCACCACCGTCTCTCTTTTCGCACAGTCTTTCGAATTTTATCCGGGCGCGCAATACGATCCGGCGATTCCGGCTTTGAAAAAAATCGCGGGGCATGATTGGGCCGGGCGCATCACCATGCATTATGAAGCCGAGCGCTATTTGCAAGCTCTCACGCAAGCCACGCCGCTGGTGCAACTGGTGCGCTACGGCGAAACCTGGGAAGGCCGCGCGCTTTATTATTTGATCGTGACTTCTGCCGAAAACATGGGACGTGTTGCGGAAATTAAAAGCAGCATGCAACGCCTGGCCGACCCGCGCACGCTGGCCGCAAGCGAAGCGGAAGAGGTGATCAAAAAACTTCCGGCGATCACCTGGCTCACCTATGGCGTGCACGGCAATGAAATTTCCAGCACCGATGCGGCTTTGTTGTTCGCGTATCATCTCGCGGCCGCGCAAAAGGATTCTCTCACCCAAAAGATTTTAAAGCAATCCGTCGTCATCATCGATCCCATGGAAAACCCGGATGGCCGCGATCGCTACATAACTTATTTACGCCAAACCCAGGGCCGCTGGCCCGATGCCGATCCGCAAGCCGCCGAGCACAACGAGCTGTGGCCTTCGGGAAGATCGAATCATTATTTGTTCGACATGAATCGCGATTGGTTTGCAAACACCCAGCCGGAAACCCGCGGCCGCACGCGCATTTTTTTGGAATGGTATCCGCAAGTGTTCGTTGATTTGCACGAAATGGGCTACAATCAAACTTATTATTTCGCGCCGCCGGCGGCGCCGCTCAATCCCAACTTGACGACAGCGCAGCAAGATTGGCTCACGCGCTACGGCCGGAACAATGCCAAATGGTTCGACCGTTTTCGCTTCGATTATTTCACCCGTGAAATCTTCGATTCTTTTTATCCCGGCTATGGCGAGGGCTGGCCGATTTTTCAAGGCGCCATCGGCATGACCTATGAGCAGGCCGGCAGCGACGGCCTGCTCATTCGCCGCAACGACGAAACGGTGTTGCATTATCGCGACGCGGTACAGCATCATTTTATCGCTTCGCTGGCCACGGCGGAAATGGCGGCCAATCATCGCGCCGAGATGCTGCGCTATTTTTATGATTATCGCCGGACCGCGATAGAAGAAGGCGCGCAAGAAACGATCAAAGAATATATCATTCCGCCGGGCAACGATCCCGGCCGTGCCGCCAAACTCGCGGGCTTGTTGCTGCAACAAGGCCTCGAAGTCAAACGCGCGGAAGAAGCATTCACCCATCCGCGCGCGCGCGATTATTACGAACGCAAGCTGCAATCCAAAAACTTTCCGGAGGGAACATTCGTCGTCGCGCTCGCGCAGCCGGCCAAGCGTTTGCTCAAAACTTTGATGGACCGGCACACGGACATGGATTCGAGCTTTATCAAACAGCAGCGCCAGCGTTTGGATAAGCGCCAGAGCGATGAAATTTACGATGTCACCGGCTGGTCTTTGCCGTTGTTGTACGGCGTCGAATGTTATGCTGCCGAGCAGATTTCCAGCGGAAAAATTACCGTGCTGGCGCAAGCGCCGCACTTGGCCGGAAAGGTTCTCGGCGGCAAAGCGCACGTCGGCTATTTGATTGCCTGGGGAAAAAACAACGCGGCCGCGGCGTTGGCGGATTTGCTGCAACAAAAAATCCGCGTGCACACGATTGACAAAGAGATTAAACACGAGCGCGGCGCTTTTGCGCGCGGCACTTTGTTAGTCAAAGTGAAAGACAATCCCGAAGATTTGTTCGAACGTCTGCAAAAGCTGGCAGCGGCGTACGGGATTGAGATTCACGCCGCGGGCGATTCGTGGGTTGCCGCCGGCGTAAATTTCGGCAGCGATTATGTGAAATACCTCAAGCCGCCGAAAATCGCAATGGCCTATAATTTTCCGGCCAGCTCGCTTTCGGCAGGATGGGCGCGTTATGTATTGGAGCAAATGTACGGCTACCCCGTGACCGCGATCCACACCTGGCAATTGGAATCCGCCGATCTTAAAAATTATAACGTCATCATTCTGCCCGACGGCACGGGGGCGTTTGGCGGCTATTCCAAAATGTTAGGGGAATCCGGCGCGCAAAAATTGAAAAGCTGGATGCAGAACGGCGGCACGCTGGTCACTTTCGGCGACGCCACGCGCTGGCTCACGGAAGAAAAAGTTAACCTGCTCGCCACTTCGCGGGAATTGCGCGGCGGCAAGCCCGAGCGCAAAAGCGACAAAGATAAAAAAGAAGAAAGCCCCGCGCCGCTGGCGGGAGCTTATAATCTGCAGCAGAATATTCAACCCGAAGAGGAATTGCCCGAGCGCATTCCCGGCGCGATTTTGCGCCTGCAATTGGAAAACACCCATTGGATGACCGCCGGCTACGACGGCTTTGCCAACGTGATGGTTGAAAGCAACAACATCTTTACGCCGCTGAAATTGGACAAGGGCGTAAACCTCGGCGTGTATCTGGCCGAAGACAAAGTGGTAGCGAGCGGATTCGTTTGGGAAGCCTCACGCAAACAAATCGCGCACAAGGCCGGCTTGATGTATCAACCGCACGGCGGCGGCCAAGTCATCGCCTTCGCCGAGGATCCCAATTACCGCGCTTTCATGGACGGCTTGAATCTGCTCTTTCTCAACGCCGTATTCTTCGGCCCCGCGCATGCCCAATAATTATTTTTGAATTCTCGTTAATTCTCATTCTCGTTCCCACGCTCCGCGTGGGAACGCCTCCCTGACGCTCTGCGTCAAGGAATCATACGAGTTGAAAACGGCACAACAAGAATTTTTCGCAACCCAAATCAATCTGTGAGGAGAATATGAACCGCCAACAAACTTTCCGGGCTTCACATTTCAAAAACCTAATCTGTTTTTTAGCCGGGGCCATCCCCTGCGCCAATTTTGCCCAAAGCCATTTCGTGTTCACGGCAAGAACCGAAGACAGTTACGCGATCGTGATCGAGCGTGCGGCGCTGAATGACGTTCCATTGGAAAACGGCGATGAAATCGGCGTGTTCACACCAGCCGGCCTGTGCGTGGGCGCGAGCGTCGTGCAAAGCGCCAGCAACATTCTGCTCACCGCCTGGCAGGATGATTCCATCACCCCGGCGCGCGATGGTTTTCGCGACGGCGAAGCCATGTCGTTCCGTGTGTGGGATGTTTCCAACCAGGCGGAATTTGTGATGAACACGAGCTATACACTCGGCAATGGCACGTTCGGCGACGGCGCTTATGCGCAAGTGGTTTTGAGTTTGCAAGTCAACTTTGCTCCGCGCGTGAGTTTGGCCGGAAAATATTCTTTCAACGAAGACACGATTTTTGAATTGAATTTGAACGATTTTGTCATCGACGAAAATCATGCCGATGCTTTATTGGCCTGGAAAATCACCGGCGGGCAAAATATTGCCGCCGCGCTCTTGCCTGGCAATCTCTCGCGTTTCACGCCGGCAGCGAATTGGTTCGGCGCAGAAACGTTTACGTTTATCGCGAGCGATCCGCTCGGAGCCGGCGATACGGCAACGGTGACGCTGGAAGTTCTCTCGGTGAATGATTTGCCGGTGCTGCAATTGCCTGCCGCCGTCACGATTGCGGAAGATGATTCCACGCGCGTTTTAAATTTGGATGATTATGTCAGCGACGTGGAGACCGCGAAAGCGCAAATCACCTGGCAAATCACGCCGAGCCCTAATGCGGGCGTGCGATACAATGCGGCCACGCGCACGGCGACCGTGCTGCCCAAGCGCGATTTCTTCGGCAGCACGTTATGGCAACTGCGCGCTACTGATAGGGATTTGGGCTCAACCACCGGCACGTTGACGATCAACGTCACGCCGGTGCAAGACCGGCCCAGTGCCGCGGTGCTGCTTGCGCCCATCGGCGACGCGCGCGTGGACACGCTCAATGTCAATTTGCGCTGGCAGGCTGCGGTCGATCCCGACGGCGACGCGCTGAACTATTTGGTGGTTTATGGCACGCTGCGCACGCTCATTTCGCAAGTGGACAGCGGCCGCACGACCAATACTGTTTTTATGATTCCGAATGATTTCATCAAACCCGACCGGCGCTATTACTGGCGCGTGATTGCCTTCGACGGCTTCACCGCTTCCGTTCCCAGCAAGATTGACAGCTTCTTCACGCGCCTGTCCACCGGCATTAACGAGAGTGCAGAAACGCCGTTGCGATTCGAGCTGTCGCAAAACTATCCCAATCCTTTTTCATTGCACGCCGGCAACGGTGTGACGTTCATTCGTTTTAGCCTGCCTCAAACGGCAGCCGTGTCATTGTCGATTTATAATGCCCTCGGCCAAAAAGTGGCCGGTGTGGTGCAAGCAAATTTGCCGGCAGGCAAACACGAAGCCGCCTGGAATGGTTTCGACGATTTGGGGAAAAGAATTTCAAGCGGGATTTATTGGGTCAATTTCTCGGCCGGAGAATTTCAGGCGCTGCGCAAGTTAATGGTGGTTAAGTGAGCGAGGAGTTTTATGGAGCTCTTGCAACACTTTCACCGGCTCTATGCTTATGACGAATGGGCCAATCGCGAAGCGTTGGCGTTTTTGCAAAAAACAGCAGCTCCGCCGTCGCGTGCCGTAAAGTTTTTTGCGCATATTATTGCCAGGATATTTTAACGCATGTCATCAAAAGTTGCTCTGATCACCGGCGGCGGCCGCGGCATTGGCCGGGCCCTGGCTTTGGCGCTGGCGAAAGGCGGCTGGAATTTGGCGATTTGTTATCGCCGCAGTCAAGCCCAAGCAGAAGAAACCGTACAAAAGATTTCAGCCGCAGGCGTGGCCGCGCGGGCCGAGCGCTGTGATGTTTCTGATTCGCGCGCAGCCGCGCAATGGGTCGAAACGGTTGCAACGGAATGGGGGCGGATCGACGCGCTGATCAATTGCGCCGGGCCCTATCATCGCGTGCATTTATTTGATGAAACCGAAGCCGGCTGGCACGAAATGTTCGACCACAATTTGCACCCGATCTTTTATCTCGCGCGCACGGTGGCGCCGGTGATGAAAGCGCAGAAGTGGGGCCGCATCGTCAATTTTAGCATGGCCAATGCCGATCAAATGGCCGGCCAGCCCTTCGTCACCGCGCATTACATTGCCAAGGCAGGCGTGCTGATCTTGACGCGCACGCTCGCCAAAATTTTAGCGCCAGAGGGCATTACCGTCAATTGCATTTCGCCGGGTTTCATCGAATCTGGCAGCGCACCAGCGGAGGAGTTAAAGAAGATGGAAAAAAATATTCCGGCGGGATATATCGGCGCGGTGGATGATGTCGTTTCGGTTTGCTGTTTTCTGCTGTCGGAAGAAGCGCGCTATATCAACGGCGCGAATATTCATGTGAGTGGAGGGTGGGGGGTGTGAGGCGATGACAATGAGTTTTTTTGTAGATACTCTGCAAAGCTGCAAGCACCGTTCCGCCAGTTTGTGAATTTTGGGATCCTGAATAAACTTCTGAATGGGATGCTGGCGCAGCTCTTCGAGGATTTCCAGATTCTGGCGAATTTCTTCCAAGCGTTCGTGTACGATGAAATGATTCATGCTTTTATCCCCAATACTTGTCGTTCCCGCGCCGCGATGTGGATGCTCTGAAAGTGGCGGTAATCTTCATAGACACGATATGTTCTATTCTGAAAATGAAAAACCAATTCAGGGTTGGCGGCATACAACACGCTTCCGCCTTTGACCACTTCATAGCACAACAAAGGTTGCGCAAAATTCAAAATCGTCACATCCACTTTGCGTTGCAAGCGTTTCCGCAGCGCCAATTGAAACAGCGCAGTATGGCGGAACCGTTCCATCGGCGCGATTTTTTCTTCAAAGAGAATGGCGGCATCCACGTCGCTCTCCGCCGTAAAGCGTTCCGAATTGATCGAGCCAAAAAGATAAGCCAGGGTGACGCCGTATTTTTGATAAAACGCCGGTTCGAGCTTGGCGAGAAGTGCTTTTATTTCTTGGTCAGGCATAATTAAATTTACGCACGTTAATTTCGTCAAACAAGGAGATTCATTTGGTCAAGAGGTTGTTACTGCGCATTACATTGCGAAAGATAGGGTTTCGATTTTGACGCACACTCGCCAATCTCTGCATGGTAGATGAATCTCTCGATAAAATCCAAGAAGTTTTTTCGAAATTGAACAACAAAAATCAATGCTCCGAATTTTGCTTGAACTGCGTCTCAAACAGAAACGCATACAACCCGCCTTGCGCCAGCAGCTGCTCGTGCGGGCCTTGCTCCACGATCCTGCCTTTGTCAAAAACCAAAATCCAATCCGCTTCCATCACCGTTGAAAGCCGGTGTGCGATGATGATCGAAGTGCGATTTTTTTTGAAACGTTGGATCGCTTCTTGAATCAATGCCTCCGAAGCGGAATCGAGCGAGCTGGTGGCTTCGTCGAGAATGAGAATGGGCGGGTTGCGTAAAATTTCGCGTGCAAGGGCAATGCGCTGCTTTTGCCCGCCAGAAAGACGGATGCCGCGCTCGCCGATTTTGCTGTCGTAGCTTTGCGGCAACGCCGTGATGAAATCGTGCGCATTGGCGGCTTGCGCGGCGCGCTCAATCATGTCCGGATCGGCAACATGATTGCCGTAGGCGATATTCTCGCGAATCGTGCGGTCGAATAAAAAAACCTCTTGCGGCACCATGCCGATGGCGCGCCGCAATTGCGCCAATGAAATATTTTTGAGCTCGGCGCCATTCAATAAAATTTTCCCCTGCGTGGGTTCATAAAAACGCGGCACCAGGTGCGCGAACGTGGTTTTGCCTGCTCCGCTCGGGCCCACCAAAGCGACTTGTGCGCCCGCCGGAATTTTTGTCGAAACGTTTTGCAGCACGGCAATTTCCGGAATATAATTGAAGCTGACTTGTTCGAATTGAATTTCACACGGCGGCGCAATGGGCGGGGACGGAGTGGTGCGTCCGGTTTCTGGAGGCGTGTCCAACACTTCATAAATACGCTGCAACGAGCCCAGTGCGCGCTGCAAGTTCGTGTTGAGGCGCAGCAACGAGCCGGTGGCGCCGAACAAGTTGGAAAGATACATGAAAAATGCGAACAAGCTGCCGAAGGTGGTATCGCCGCCCATGATGCGATAAGCCCCTACCAACACGATGCTGTAAACGCCCACGGTTGCGGCCAGGCCGATCAATTCATCCGAAAAAATTTCCAAAACGTCGCGGCGGATCGCGGCGCGGGAATACGCGCTCAAAGCATGCACGTACTTTTTCAATTCGAATTTTTCGCGCGCCGTAGCTTTGATCAAGCGAATGCCAGTCACGCCCTCGTGCAGCGCGGTCGCGGTGTGGGCCTCGGCTTCCTGCACGGCGAGATTGCGCCGGCGCAGCGGCTTGGAGAACAGCAGATTCGCGCCAAAGAAAATCAGAGTTAAAATCAAGCCGGTAGCGGCCAATCCGGCGTCCAAATAAAAAAGCAAACTGATAAATACGATCGCGCGCAGCACGTTGATCGCCGCACGCAGAAACGTGTCCGCCATCACGCCGCTGAGGTTGCGCAAATCGTCGCGTTGCCGGCTCATGACGTAGCCGGTGTCGTGCTGCGTATAAAAACCGATGGGCAAATGCAGCAGATGCGAATAAAGACGATGGCGCAAGTTGTACAACACCATCAAATGAAAGCGCTGATTCAATAACGCCTGCCAATAACCCAACGCCTGCCCCGCAAACGTCAATCCCATCAGCGCCGCGCCGGCCCACAGCAACTGCTGCACGTCGCGGCTGGGAACGATGTGATCGATCACGTGTTTGATCAACAACGGCGTGGCTACGCTAATGGGCGTGCCGAGCAACATCAGCACGGCGACGGCGATGGCCCAGCGCTTGTAAGGCCGCATGAAAATCCAAAAACGCTGCACCAAGGGCCAGGCTTTCTGCGGGCTGGTCCAAACGGCGGAATATTTTATGGTGAAACGGGCCATAAAACAAGCGTATCCAAATGAAAGGATTATTGGTATTGGATCGCTGGATTAATGGTGTTCCAGCAATCCATCAATCAGGATTCCCCGCGCAAATAAACGCGCCCCAAAAGTACGGATGCGCCGAGCCGTATTTTGCCTTCTGCTTGCGCATCATCGCCAGCTCGGCATTCCGCAACGCTTGCGATTTGCCCTCGCCGTTTTTGAGACGGGTGTAGAAGTCGATCATCAACTCTTTCGTCTCATTGTCCGGCACTTTCCACAAACTCATCACCACCGTCTGCGCGCCGGCGAGTTGGAAAGCGCGGCGCAGGCCGAAAACACCTTCGCCGTTTTGCACCTCTCCCAAACCGGTTTCGCAGGCGCTGAGCACGACGAGATCGGTGCCTTGCAGATTCATGCCGGAAATTTCGTAGGCGGTGGCGATGCCGTCGTAGGTTTGGGTGGAATCTTGTTTCTGGCCAATCGTGTTGGCTCCGGCGAGAGCCAATCCGGAACGTAACAAGGGATTTTCAAATTGGCCCAATCCAAAACGCTGCTCACCGAAAGTTGACGTAAACATTTCTGGCCGCGTCAATTGCTTGATATCTTCCTGATCTTTTAGGAAAAATCCGTGCGTGGCAATGTGCAAGCGCCACGGCGATTTGAGCGAAAGCAAGTTTTGCTCGATGGCTTTGTTATCCAAGAATATTTGGCCTTCGTTTACTTTGAACAAATTTTGTATAGCACGAGCTTCGATAGCTGTACTATCCAAAGGATCGAATTTCCCCCCTCGCCAGCTTCGCGACCTTTGCACGTTTGATGGTGTTGAAGATTCATTCGAAGCAATTTGCATCTGTGGCTTACCATCGAAATTGGCGTCGGCAAATACATACATTTTGCTGCTCGGAGGAGTTTTCGTAAAGCGCAACAGGTCACGCCCACTGCCCAAATAGTTGAATTGATAGCGCTCGACGAGATATTTGCCAGAATCATCCTTCAAAATTTCAAATGGCAAAAGATGGAGCGGCCCGTCGAGAGCACAATACAGCATGCCACTGTCTGGCAAAGTTGTTTTGATTGGCGAAAAAAGCAAACGATAAAGTTGCTGCACGATGACCGCCGAACGCTGTTCTGCTGCTTGGCGCTGTCGTGAGCCAAGATTGCTGGCATTTTTGATTTCCTGACGATAGGCAAGCACCAGGCTATCAATGGGCTGTGCCGGTCCGAGGTCGGCCATTTGCAAACTTACCATGTTTTTTGCAGTCAATGAAAATATGGCATAACGTGCTGAACCCCACATTTGCTCTTCACCTTTTGCTTTGAAGTTAACTTTATCATAGCGCACAAATTCGATGAGCGCACTACCGTTTGGCAAAGCCTCAGCAACTTGTGCTATATCAGATTGTCGTGGCTGTTTCCCTTGCAGAAAAGTGCCACTGCGTTGCGCCAAGTTGTCTTCAATTTGCTCACGTTCAGCAGAAAGCTGATTTAGTTGTTGGTGATATACAGTGAAAGCGGTGTCTCGCGGCCCCATAAAAGTGCGATGGGCAATTTGTTGCGAAAGCTCTCGAAAACGCTGGAATAGGCGCTGTGATATTGAATCATTTGAAGCGACATAAGTTTGTTGTTGTTGTGATGAGACATCCAGACCAACTGTTTTGCGCAACAGCATTAGGTTATACGCAGCTTTAACGGTGGCAGTATCTGTTGAAAAGTTTTGTTTCAAAAGGTTTATAAATAAATCTTCACCTTTGATCATGTTCTGTATGAAAGCAGTTTTTTCGGTTTCGGTGGAGTATGGCAAAAGGTTTTGCATGAAAGCCGTTTTAATATTCGCGGCCCTTTGCAAATGTTGTTTGGCAAGCCGTGAGCGATTCATAGCCACTTCCAATATAGCAAGATTATTGAAACCAATAGCCACATTGGGATGCTCGGCCCCAAAAGCTTTCTCCCAAAGCAACAGCGCCCGTTGATATAAGGGTTCGGCCTTGGTATAGGAGCCTGATATTCGATAAACTTGAGCCAGATTATTGAGACTAGTAGCCACATTCGGATGCTCGGCTCCGAGAGCTTTCTCCAAAATTTCCAATGCACGCTGATATAAAGGTTTAGCATTCTCATATTGACCCATTGATCCATATATTGAAGCCAGATTATGAAGATTAGCAGCCAAATATTGATGTCCAGATCCAAAAGCTTTTTCAAAAACCGCCAGCGCCTGCAGTTGTAACGATATCGCCTCATCATAACGGTTCGTTACGTGATATAACTCAGCGAGATTCGTGAGGCTGATAGCCAGATTCGGATGCTCAGACCCCACAGTCTTCCTGTCAATTTCCAGCGCTCGCTGAAACAACGGTTCGGCTTTGGCATAGGAACCTACTGAATAATAATATTGAGCCAAGCCCGTGAGAGTTGTAGCGACATCTGGAGAATCTAGCTCTTCAGTTTTTTTCCAGATTTCCAATGCTCGCTGATAAAAAGACTCGGCTTTATAATAACTGCCTATTGAAGTATATAAGTTAGCGAGATTAGTGAAACTAATAGCCACATCCGGATTCTTGGCATCTAAACTTTTCTCTTGTATCAACAATACCTGCTGCAACAGAGAGTCGGCTTTAGTAAAGGAGCCCATACTTTGATACAAATCTGCCAGATTATTAAGACAGGTGACTACACCTGGATTCTTAGTTTTCTCGAAGATTACCAGTGCCCGCTTATACAAATTCTTCGCTTTAGAATAGGAACCCATTGAACTGTAAAGAGCAGCTAGATTATTGAGACCTTCAGCCGTTTCTGAATGGTAAGGCCCAAATTTTTTCTCTCGTATAGATAGCACTTTGAGAAATAAAGGCTCGGCTTTGGCATAGGAACCCATTTTTCGATAGAGCTCTGCAAGATTGTTGAGGCAAGTTATCACTGCCGAATGCTCAGGCTTCAGGGCTTTCTCCAAGATTGGCAGCGCCTGCTGATACAAAGGTATGGCTTTAGAATAGAAGCCCATTGAAAGATATAGAGAAGCCAGATTATTGAGACTTATTGCCACAATTGGATGCGTAGGGCCCAGTTTTGTCTTTCGTATTGACAACGCTTGTTGAAACAAAGGTTCTGCTTTTGTATAAGAACCCATTTTTCGATATAATTCTCCCAAATTATTGAGACAGTCCGCCACATTTAGATCTTCAGATTCCACAGCTTTCTTCCTGATCTCCAGCGCCCGTTGATACAAGGGCTCGGCTTTTGAATATTCCTCAATCTTGCTGTATAATAAAGCCAGATTATTTAGACTCGTGGCGATATCTGGGTGCTCAGAGCTTAAAACTCTCGCGCGTATCTTTAGCGCCTCCTCTGCTAAGATGATTGCCTCTTGAAATCTACCTTGGTTATGTAGAGCAATCACCTGCTTATTCAATGCTTCGGCACGTGCTAATTCACTTTCCTGAGCTAAGAGGCGATTAGCCATAAGAAACATGGCAAGGACAGTTAAAATAAGAAAAGTCGTTTTTTTCATTTTAATACATCTCTACATGGTTCGGCGTTATGGTGAGCGTTGTTTGAAAAATGATCTTTTATCTTTTCTATCAGAGTAATAGCCTGAGGCACCTGAATATTGACAACTTTTTATGTTTTTTAAATTCGTGGGGTAATTCAGGGTTGATTGGTAAACTATGGATTGGGCAAGCATAATTTGAATGCCAAACACAAACAAAAGATTTAAATTGCGGAAATAAAAGGATCATCATGAAACATTAAAAAATCCTTCCCTCTCTCGCCCGCATGAACAAAACCGGAATGCCAAACTCATGCAGCCGCGTCTCTTTCATCTTTTGCGCAATTGCCGACCGCGCATGCGCCACGGCAAAATCCACCGGATGTCCCGCAGCCAAAGTGCGGTAAAACTCGCGGGCGAACAAGGTGGCGGTGTCGTCGCTAATGGCGTATTGCATCGCCACGACCGCGGGCACGCCAGTTTGAATGACGTGATAAGCCAAGCCGGAGAGGGCCGGTAATCCGGCGCTGGTGGCGCTTTTGCAGGAGTTTAAAACGACGAGGCGTAAATCCGGGCTGCCTTCGAGTAGTTTGGCAAAAGCCGTTTCCTCCACAAATACGGCTTCGTGCGCTTCATCTTCGAGAATGATTTTGCCGGCGTTGTCGCGGAAGGTGCTGTGGCCGATAAAATGCAAGATGTGAAAATCCAGATTCAAATGTTGGCGAATCTCGTCGACCACCGCGTGCTCGAGCACGGTGTAGCGAATGGGCCTATCGGTGCGGTCTTGCAACGCTTTCAAAGCGGAGATGATGAGATCTTTTTCATACGCGACGTCCAACTCCGGAAACGCCAGCAGCAACGGGTTCGTTGGATTGGGGTTGGAGAGCACGATTAAAACATTGAGCGCCTTCACGGCCATATCGCGGCGGGCGGCGTTGCTCTCCACATAACGCGTCAAGAGAATTTCACGATTGGCTGCGAGAAAAAGGCGTTGGCGCCGGTCATACAAATATTCCCACGGGAGGGTTTGCAACGCCGGCGCATCGATCCGCAAGCGCAGGCGCAGGCCTTTCTTTTCAATACGCGCTTGCGTCAAGCCTTTTTGATAACTCGCGGCGATCTCCTCCACAAAAAGATTTTGAAAAAGCTGATGGCCGAAATTCTGCAAAAAAGCTTGGTCCGCGCGTCCCATTTGCAAGCGTTTTAAATTTTTCGTCAGCTCGTCTTTTTGTTGCCAACTGACTTCCGCTTTGGCGTCGCCGGCTTGGCCGGGCGCGGAGATCACGCGCAGCTTGTAATGATGGGCCTGCTCCGTCTCTTCCATTAAAATTTCAAAATCAAGAAACTTGCGCACGCGCTTGAGCGGGCCGCGGCGTTGCAGCGCGTAAATCAGCAAAAATCCCACGATGCCGATTTTGAGCGGCCAGGCGAGAGGCAAAATGAGGTTTCGTTGCGCAAACAAGAAGAAGCC
>Ga0247727_10002256_pt1 | contig 44433 bp, 46 predicted proteins | sample WisWelCaveWW1625_FD_202498 | JGI IMG/M metagenome (GOLD analysis project Ga0247727, IMG submission 202498) | Biofilm microbial communities from Wishing Well Cave, Virginia, United States - WW16-25 | ecosystem: Environmental > Aquatic > Deep subsurface > Groundwater > Cave microbial mat | place...
GGTTCTTCAACAGGCTCAAGCAGTACCGCGCTCTCGCCACCCGCTACGACAAGCTCGCCAACACTTTCCTTGCCGCCGTCGCGCTGGTTTGCGTACTCTTCTGGCTCAACTGACGACAGGCCCTAGTTCAAATAAAAAACAGGCCCGCGCCACTGAGCGCGGGCCTGCTTGATGCGCGAGGTTCCAGTTATTTCAATTTGGGTTGGCTGGCCCCCGGCAGACTGGTCGGCGCGATGCCCTTGTACTCGCCGTCCTGCCACTGGCCGACCCACCAGACTTTGCGCAGCACCCCGGCCTCGAGCTTGGTGTCGCCCAGGATCGTCTTGAAGGTGCCGTTCTTGATGGTTTCGATGATCTTCGGGCGGTCGATTTCGCCGACCTGCTCGATGGCCTGTTGCAGCACCTGCAGCGAAGCGTAGGTGTTGGAGCTCGCCCAGCGATCCGGCTCCTGGTTGGTCAGCGCCTTGTGGCGAGCGAACCAGTCCTTGACGCCCGGGCCGTCGGGGTTCCAGGCGCCGAGGCCGAAGATGCCGTTGACCTTATCGCCGAACTTGCCCTTGTAGTTGGGGAAGGCAACGCCGACGCCCAAGAACTTCACCTTCGGATTGAAGTCGTTCGTCATCGACTGCTCGGTGAGCATGAAGGTGTCGGGCGGATAGGAGAAGGCAATCATCGTATCGGGCCCCGCAGCCTTGGCCGCCTTGATCTGGGCCGACAGGTCGGAGATGCCCAGGGGGTAGGTCGTGTCGTAGACCAACTTGAATCCGGCCTTCTCGAGCGCGGGCTTGGTCGGCGTCACGAACTCGGAGCCGAACGGGTGCTGCACGACGAACAGGGCGACCTTGTCGTTGATCTGGCCCTTCTGTTTCAGCCCGGCCAGCAGGTCGACAAGCGCGTTGGCGCCGTCGCTCGGCATGCCGAGGAACCAGAACGTGCTGGGAAAGCGCTGCACGAGCTCGGGAATCTTGTCGGAATTGCCGGTGCCCACGAGCTGAGGGTAGCCGTTCTTGGCGAACACGGGGGCTGCCTGCAGGTTCGGCCCCGTGCCCCAGGGCGAGAGCACGATGTCGACCTTGTCGACAGTCATGAGGCGCTCGACCAAGCGTACCATGTCCTCGTTGTTGGAGCGGTCGTCGATCTCGGTCACCTCGATCGGCACGCGCTTGTTGTATTTCTTGAGCATCAGCCCGCCGGCCTTGTTGATCTCGTCCACCCAGAGCCGGTAGTTCGGCACGGTGGTGAGCATCGCGCCCGCCGATTGCGGACCCGACAACGAGATGACGTAGCCGACCTTGATCAATTTCGGCGCCTCTTGCGCGCCGGCATCCGAGCCGAACATCGCTGCGGCAGCGAGTGCCGCTACGGACAAAGCGAGACTTATGGACTTCCGCATCGCATCCTCCCTGGGATCAACGAGAAAAAATGCCCTGTTGCTCTTGGTTCCAAGCGTATTGGTTGGAATACCCACGGTCAAGCGAGCGGTGGCGCAGCGCACCCGGCCGACCGGCGCGTTCGCGAGCGGTACAAAACGCGTCGACGCGCGGGCGCCCGGCGTTTGAGGCTATTGACGTTGCAGGAGATCGAGGCGCGCGGCTGTCAGCGCCAAATATTGGAGAACCAATCATCGTTCGCGTTGCTGCGGGGGATGGGCCGGGGAGCTTGCTTGGCGGCCGGCGTCTGAGCTTCACCCGGGTTGGCTGCAGCCGCCTGCACGGGCAACCCCTTGGTGACCGGCCAGGTGAGGGAGCGCTTGGCGAGCGGCTGGGCGACTTCGGTTTTGCGCCGCTTGGCCATTTCCTGCTGCGCCTGTGCATCGAACTCGGCGACAGTTGCAGCCTCGGCCTTGGGTCGCATGTGGACGACGCGATAGCCTTTCGCCTTCAGGTCGGCCAGCAGCCCCGGCAGCGCGCGCGCCGTGGAGGGCTGAATGTCGTGGAACAGAACAATGCCTTTGCGCTGGCGGGCCAGGTCCGCCATCACCCTGCGATGTACGGTGCCGGGATCCCGGGTGCGGAAGTCCTTGCTGTCGATATCGATCGAGAACGTGCCGATCTGCCGCGTTTGCAGATGGGTCAGCAGGGATTTCGCATCGCTCAGATAGGGGAACCGGAAGAACGGCGCGAGCGGCTTGCCGAGCGCCTGCTGCACGGCGCTGAAGCCGAGCTCGATTTCCGCCCGCGCCTTCAGCGGGGTCATCGCGCCGAGCTTGGCGTGCGACCAGGTGTGGCTGCCGATGGTGTGGCCGCGGCGGGCATACTCCTGCACCATCTCGGGATCGGCGACCGCCATGCGCCCGACCAGGAAGAACGTGGCCTTGGTGCAGTGCGCAGCCAGCGCCTCGAGCACGGGCCTGGTGTAGGCGCGCAGCGGGCCGTCATCGAACGTCAGCACCACCTCGCCATCAGCGAGGAAATTCTGCTCGTTGTACTGGAAGCCGAAGCGTGGTCCCGCGCTCGTATCGATCTCGACGGTGCGCGACACGCCGAGCGCGTTGGGGCCGGGGACGCAGGGCTCTTGGGCAAGCGCCGGTTGCAGCGCGCCCGTCGCCAGGCACAGAGCCACACCCCAAGCTTTGATCGATTGCATTGGCCCCTCGAATAGCCGGCGCGCCCGGCGCATATCGGACGTGCGTTTTTGCACGCCCGCCATCGTCGGGGCAAGCCATTGTGCGCCCGGCGAAATCTAATGGCCAAGGGTAAAGGGCTCGTATGCAACACCTTTTTCGTCGAGATGTGTGACGCTCCCGCATCATTGGCGTTCGGTGCTGATGGGAAATTGGCGGCAATCGCATGGAAGCATGCACCGGCGGACCGTAGTATGGCTACTCGAGACACACCCGGTGGACCCTGACGGCATGCACATGATCTGGCAGCGATTGCGATTTGCCCTGCTGCTCTGCGTCGTCGCCATGTTGTGGACGACACCGGGCCAGGCCGAAGGCAGCCTCGGCCTCGGCGAGGTGCTGCAAGCTGTGCAGAGCGCGCCGAATCTCCTCGGCGAAATCGATGCCGAGCGACGCAAGAGAGACCTGAAGGTCGGCGAGGTGGTCTGTATCGCTGCACGACACGGCAACCAATGGAAGCATCTGGGCGGCGGTCGTGCGGCGCCTTACGAGTGTCCCTTCGGCGATCGTATCCTCAAAATCGAGGCCGACCGCACGTACTACGATGTCAACGGCAAGAAGCTGGGGCGGTTTGGCCAGGCTTCGGACAAGGCCTTGTTCACGAGAGCGAAGTCGTTTCGCGAAACCAATTTCCGGTGGACCTGGAATCCCTGAGCAGCGGAGATGATGCTCGCATGAGCGTGCATGTGCGCCGGCTGGAGGCGCGGGACAAGCCGGTGTGGCTCACTCTCTTCAAGGGCTACATCGCGTTCTACAGGGCGGCCGTGTCCGAGGACGTCATCGACACGCTGTGGCAGCGCCTCATGGGCGGTGGCGAAGGCTTCCATATCGCCCTCGTCGCCGTCGACGATGCCGACCGACCCGTGGGACTGGCGCACGTGCTGTTCCATCGCTCGACCTGGTCATCGTCCTGGTATTGCTACCTGGAGGATCTGTTCGTCGATCCTGCGCGGCGCCAGAGGGGGACGGGGCGCGCGCTGATCGAGGCCGTCTACCGCGAGGCCGATGCCCGCGGCTGCAGCCGCACCTACTGGCAGACGGAGGAGACCAACGCCACCGCCCGAGCGCTCTACGATCGGGTGGCGACCAAAACGGCGTTCGTGCAGTATCGGCGGTAGGTGTCAGAAGGTGTCAGACCCTCCGGGTCTGACACCCTGGCGCAACCGGGGAGTTATGGTGTCAGACCCAGAGGGTCTGACACCGACCGAGAGGTGAGCAGAACATGAAGACCCGTGCCGCCGTGGCGGTGGAGAAGGCCAAGCCGCTGCAGATCATGGACGTCGACCTGGAGGGTCCGAAGGCCGGCGAGGTGCTGGTCGAGATCAAGGCGACCGGCATCTGCCACACCGATGAGTTCACGCTCTCGGGCGCCGACCCGGAAGGCCTGTTCCCCGCAATCCTCGGCCACGAGGGCGCGGGCATCGTCGTCGACGTCGGCCCCGGCGTGACGAGCGTCAAGCAGGGCGATCACGTCATCCCGCTCTACACGCCCGAGTGCCGGCAATGCCCGTCCTGCCTGTCGCGCAAGACCAACCTGTGCACGGCCATCCGCGCCACCCAGGGTCAGGGCGTGATGCCGGACGGCACCTCGCGCTTCTCGCTGGGGGGCAAGAAACTCTTCCACTACATGGGCACCTCGACCTTCGCCAACCACACCGTGCTGCCCGAGATCGCGGTGGCCAAGGTCCGCCAGGACGCGCCCTTCGACAAGGTCTGCTACATCGGCTGCGGCGTCACCACCGGCATCGGCGCGGTGATCAACACGGCCAAGGTGGAGGCGGGCGCGACCGGCATCGTGTTCGGGCTCGGCGGCATCGGCTTGAACGTGATCCAGGGCCTCAAGCTCGCGGGCGCCGACATGATTGTCGGCGTCGACCTCAACAATGCGAAGAGAGCCTGGGGCGAGCGCTTCGGCATGACCCACTTCGTCAATCCGATTGAGGCCGGCAAGGACCTCGTCTCCCACCTCGTCAACATGACCAAACGGGGCGCCGACCAGATCGGCGGTGCCGACTACACGTTCGACTGCACCGGCAATGTCACCGTCATGCGCCAGGCGCTGGAGGCCTGCCATCGCGGCTGGGGGGTGAGCGTCGTCATCGGCGTCGCCCCGGCGGGAGCCGAGATTGCGACGCGGCCATTCCAGTTGGTCACGGGGCGAGTGTGGAAGGGCACGGCCTTCGGCGGCGCCAGGGGACGCACGGACGTGCCCAAGATCGTCGATTGGTACATGGACGGCAAGATCCAAATCGACCCCATGATCACGCACACCATGCCACTCGGCGACATCAACCGGGGATTCGACCTGATGCACGCCGGCGAGAGCATCCGCAGCGTGGTGATCTACTGAGGACGCAAAACGCGGCATACCGTCAGGCAGCCGCGCCCTTCGCCGTAGCGTCGATATGGGCGGCGAGCTGCGCGTCGATACCGAGCGCCTCGGCCAGCGCCTCGAGGAACTCGTGCTCCTCCTCGGCATCGGGATCGACGGCGACGCGGGCCGCCGCGTAGACCTGCACGCCTTCTTCGGGCGAGGACACCGCAGCGGCGAGGTCTTTGACGGTCGCGGGGTTGTTGATCTCGCGCGCCAGGAATTGCTGCGCTGCGCCGTCGAGGCCCGCCTGCTTGAGACCGCCCAGAATCTTCTGCTGCTCCTTTTCGTCGATGCGGCCGTCGGCGGCGGCCGCGGCGATCATGGCCCGGATCAAAAGGGTGGCGCGGTCGTTGCTGGCGGCGCTCGCCTCGAAGCCCGACCCCTCGGGCGCCGCGAGCAGGGGCGCCTGTTCGGCCCTGCCGCCGGCCAGCACAGGCTGACCCTGCTGATAGTTTTGATAGGCCTTGTAGGCGAGCCCGCCGATCAATGCGAGGCTGCCGAGCTTGGCGGCGCTGGCGGCGAGCGAACGGCCGGTGCCCGTGCCGAGGATGAGCGCGCCGAGGCCGCCGAGCGCAGCGCCGGTGCCGAGCTGGTTGTTGGCGATCAACTCCTTGAGCTGGGCCAGCAGGTCCTCAGGAGCGCGGCCCGTGAGCTGTGATGTCGTCTCGCGTGCGTGGCGCGATGCGCCCGTCGCCTGATCGAGACGCCCGGCGCCCTCGCGCACGCCCGAGGTGGCCTGGCCGAACACCTGGCCCAGGATGTCGCCGATGCCGCCGGGCTGGCCCGCCTGCTGCTGCAACTTGCCGAGGATGTCGCTGAGGTTGCCGCCCTGACCGCCCAGAACGTTGCGCAGAATGTCTTCCAGCCCCCCGCTGCCCTGCGGGCCTGGTGCGGCGCGGGGGTCGGTCGGCACGTCTTCCTCCTGCCGGGGACGGGAAGGACGCATCGCAGGGCGCTGGCCCTCGGCGGGCTCGTCCTCCTCGCGGGCCATGCGTCCGCGCGGGGAAGCACCGCGCTCATCTGGCGGTTGGGCGCCTGGGCTCAGCTGCCGCAACAGGTCTTCGAGGCCACCGATGCCGCCGGCCTCGCTCTGCCGGCCTTGCGGCTGCGTGCCGCCGCGCATCAGCGCATCGAGAATACTCTTGGCATCGAACATGTCGGGCTCCGCTGCATGCAGCTCGCCCCCCGCTGGCGACCCTAGAGGTGCGCCTACCGGAGCGCAACGTCGCGTCGCTCCGGCCTTCGGCCACGGTTAGGGAAATGCTACCTCTCGCCGACGCTCGACGGGCCTGCTCGAGTTATGTCTCATGCATCAGAAATGGGGCTTGAGCCACGCAAGAGCATGCGCAATATTGCGTATGTTACGCTCTGAGACTCACGCCCGCGGAAGCGCCGTATGATCACATCCTTGCAGCTGCGGGCCGCGCGTGCCTTGCTCGATATCGATCAGCGGCAGCTCGCCGAGCGGTCGGGGTTGTCGCTGCCGACCATCCAGCGCATGGAGGCGAGCGACGACATCGTGCGCTGCAATGTCGATTCCCTGATGAAGCTGATCGGCGCGCTGGAGGGCGCCGGCGTCGAGCTGATCGGCGAAGGTGTCACGAGTGAAGGCGGAGGCCGCGGCGTAAGACTGAGAGCGCGGGCCAAGCAGAGTGCGGGTGGCCGGCGCAAAGGCACGGCGCTGCACGGCGGACGGGCAGCTTAGGGGCGGGACCACGATGCCACTCGCCGATGCACTATGGGGCGTGGCTGCGCTGAGCTTGGTGTTCGTGGTGCTCGTCGCGCTGCTGCTGTCGCTGTCGCTATGGAATTGAGCGCAAGATTCGTCCTAAGTGTGCCCCTGCGGCTTCGAGGCGAGGGGGGCGCAGCGTGACGTCCTTGATCATTGCATTGTGGAGCGTGCCGGCGCTGCTCAGCGTGCCCGTGCTGGCCGTGACCACGCGGCGATGGTCTGCGGCAACACGCCTGATCTACGGGGCATGCCTTGCTATTTGTCTGGTCGTGCTCGCTGCCGCTCTCGCGCAACTGGTAGGCGGAGGCAGCACGGCATCGTCAGTGCAGTTGCCCGTCGGGTTGCCCTGGATCGGCGCGCATTTTCGCATGGATGCACTCGCTGCTTTTTTCCTCGTCGTGACCAACTTGGGCGCAGCGGGGGCGAGCCTATTTGCCATCGGCTATGGCGAGCATGAGAAATCGCCTGGCCGGGTATTGCCCTTCTATCCAGCGTTTCTGGCGGGCATGAACCTCGTCATCCTCGCGGACGACGCCTTCACCTTCCTCGTCTCCTGGGAGTTCATGTCGCTCTCGTCGTGGGCTTTGGTGATGGCCCACCACCAGGACCCCGAGAACAGGCGCGCGGGCTACATCTACATCATGATGGCGAGCTTCGGCACGTTTGCGCTGCTGTTGGCGTTCGGATTGCTCGCCGGCGGAAGCGGCGGATACGCGTTTGCCGACATGCGCGCCACCACCGCCGCGCTCCCCGGATTGGTCCTCATCCTGGTGCTTCTGGGCGCAGGCTCCAAGGCCGGTCTCGTGCCGTTGCACGTCTGGCTACCCCTCGCACACCCGGCGGCGCCTAGCCACGTGTCGGCGCTGATGAGCGGGGTGATGACCAAGGTCGCGGTCTACGGCTTCATCCGCATCGTCTTCGACCTCAACGGCCCACCAGCCTGGTGGTGGAGCGTCGTCGTGATCCCCCTTGCCGGCATCACCTGCGTGCTCGGCGTGCTCAGCGCGCTGATGCAGCACGACCTCAAGCGGCTGCTCGCCTACCATACCGTGGAGAACATCGGCATCATCTTCATCGGCCTGGGCCTTGCGCTCGCCTTTTCCGCCCACCAGATGCCGGCCGCGGCCGCGCTGGCGCTGACAGCCGCGCTGCTTCACGTTTTCAATCATAGCCTATTCAAGAGCCTGCTCTTTTTCGGCGCCGGATCCGTGCTGGTGGCGACGGGCGAGCGTGACATGGAGCACCTCGGCGGCCTCATACATCGCATGCCGCTCACCGCGTTCACGTTCCTGACGGGGTGCGTGGCCATTTCCGCCCTGCCGCCGCTCAACGGTTTTGTTTCCGAGTGGCTGACCTTTCAGGCGATCCTCCTGAGCCCCGAAGTGCCATCGTGGGGTATCAAGTTGATCGTGCCCGCGGTGGGAGCAATGCTCGCCCTGTCCGCGGCGCTCGCTGCCGCTTGTTTCGTCAAGGCGTTCGGCGTGACGTTCCTGGGCCGTGCGCGGACACCGGTGGCGCAGGAGGCTCAGGAGGCCGACCGCTGCTCCCTCGCCGCCATGTTCTGTCTTGGCACGTTGTGTCTGGTCGCCGGCATCTTTCCAGGGTTCCTCATCGATGGACTGGCGCCGGTGGTGGAGGGCCTGGTCGGCGCGCGTATGCCTGCGCAGGGCACGATTTCGTGGCTGTCGATCATCCCGGTCGCGGAGAGCCGCAGCTCCTACAACGGTCTGCTGGTTTTTGTTTTCATTACCATTTCCACGCTGCTGGCGATCGAGATCATTCACCGTTTCGCTTCGCGGGCCGTGCGTCGCGGTCCGGCCTGGGATTGTGGCTACCCCGACCCGAGCCCAGCCACGCAGTACACGGCCGACAGTTTCGCCCAGCCGATCCGACGCGTGTTTGGGGAGGTGGTATTCCTGGCGCGCGAGCGTGTCGACATGCCCGCGCCTGGTGACGCACGGCCCGCGCGCATGACGGTCACCCTGCGCGATCTCGTGTGGGACGCGATTTATGGTCCGGTCGGCACTGCCGTCTGGTACGCCGCGGAGAAGCTCAACCATCTGCAGTTTCTGACCATTCGCCAATACCTGAGCGTCGTGCTCGCAGCGCTTGTGGGCTTGTTGTTCGTTCTGATGCTGGTGATGCTGGTATGGACTTGATCCTCGAACTCGGCGCGCAGGGCGTGCAGATGATCCTCGTGCTCGTGCTGGCGCCGCTGCTGCTCGGCTATACGCGCAAGGTCAAGGCACGCCTGCTGCGCCGCCGCGGGCCGCCCCTGCTCCAGCCCTATCGCGATCTCCTGCGGCTGATCCGCAAGGAAGCCGTATTGGCGGAGAATGCATCCTGGCTGTTCCGCAGCGGCCCCTACATGATCTTCAGCGCGACGTGGGTGGCGGCCGCGCTCGTTCCGACGTTCGCCACCGGCCTCTATGTCAGCTGGACCGCGGATTTGATCGCAATCACGGCCCTGCTCGGGTCGACGCGTTTCTTCCTTGGGCTCGTCGGGATGGACGTGGGCACGAGTTTCGGCGGCATCGGCTCGAGCCGGGAGATGATGTTCGCATCGCTGGCCGAGCCGGCAATGATCATGATCGCCTTCACGCTCGCCCTCCTGGCAGGCTCCACCCAGCTCTCATACATCGCCCAGTTCATGCTGACGCACAGCAGCCTGCGGGTGTCGCTGGGGCTGGCGCTGGCCGCGCTCGTCATTGTGGCGCTGGCGGAGAACGCGCGCGTTCCCGTCGACAACCCGGCTACCCACCTCGAGCTCACCATGGTGCACGAGGCCATGGTGCTCGAATACTCGGGTCGGCATCTTGCCGTGCTCGAGTTCGCAGCTGCCCTCAAGCTGCTGCTCTACCTGTCGCTCATCGGCTGCATCTTCGTGCCGTGGGGCCTGGCGCCGGCGGGCAGCTCTTTGGCAAGCTATGCCGTCGGCATCGCCACCTATCTCGGCAAGCTTGCCGTCGGGGGCTTCCTGCTGGTGCTGCTGGAGACGTCGATTGCCAAGATGCGCGTGTTCCGGGTGCCGGATTTCCTGGGCATCGCCTTGATGCTCGGCTTGCTCGGCATGCTGCTTCTCTTCGTGTCGAGGAGCTTCTGATGCACGGAACTCCTCTCGATGTCGCGCACATGCTGGCCGGCGGCATGGTGCTCGTGAGCTTCATGCTGCTCTACCAGGACCGCATGTTCGCGCTGCTCAACGTGTTTGCGCTGCACGCCGTGGTGCTGTCGGCGTCGGTCGCCTGGCAGGCCCACATTCAAAATGCCCCGCATCTCTATGTTCCGGCGGCGATCGCGCTGGTGCTCAAGGGCATCATTATTCCCGTTGCCTTGCACCGGGTGGTGATCCGTCTCGGCATCCACCGCACCATCGAGACCGTCGGCGGCATCGGCCTGACCATGCTCCTCGGCATGGGGCTCGTGGCGCTCTCGATGGTTGTCATGCTGAGGGCTGCGGCAACGGCTGACCCGCTGGCCCGTGAGGATCTCGCCTTCGCCCTTTCGGTCCTGCTGCTGGGTCTCCTGATGATGGTCACGCGGCGTAACGCGGTGAGCCAGATCGTCGGTTTCATGTCGCTCGAGAACGGCCTGATCCTGGCGGCCACGGGCGCCAGGGGCATGCCGCTCGTGGTGGAGATCAGCGTGGCGTTCTCGGTGCTGGTCGCCTTCATCGTCATCGGGGTGTTCCTGTTCCGCATCCGCGAGCGGTTCGATTCGGTCGAGCTGCAGGCGCTCGACGAGTTCCGAGGGGAGCGACGGTGATCCCTCAGCTGGCCGATCTGCCACTCGATCCGCTGCACGCCTTGCTGGTCATTCCCGCTGGAGCCGCTGTGCTGCTGGCGTTGCTGCCCGGCTATTGGCTGGCGGCTCGCATCAATTTTTTGGCCGCGTTGGCGACGCTGGTCGCGGCGCTGCTGCTGCTGACCGAGCGGCCCGCGCCCAGCGGCTACCTTTTCGTCGACGATCTCAACGTTGTCTTCATCGTGCTCTCGACCTTCGTTGGCTTCACCACGGCCGTGTTCAGCGCAACCTATATCGGCCACGAGCTGGAGATCGGCCGGCTCACCCCCCGCCACCTGCGCTTCTACCACGCCATGTACCAGACCCTCATGTTCGCCATGAACCTCGGGTTGGTCGCCAACAACATCGGCCTGATGTGGGTCGCAATCGAGCTTGCCACGCTGACCACCGTGCTGATGGTCGGCATCTACCGCACGCACGAGGCGCTGGAGGCGGCGTGGAAGTATTTCATCCTCGGCAGCGTAGGCATTGCGCTCGCGCTGTTTGGCACCATCCTCGTCTACATGGCGGCGCGGCCGGTGATCGGTGAGGGCAACGATGCGATGGTGTGGACGGCGCTGATGGAGAAGGCGGCCGGCTTCAGCCCGGATCTGCTGAACGTCGCCTTCGTGTTTCTGATGCTGGGCTACGGCACCAAGGTCGGCCTGGCGCCGCTGCACGCCTGGTTGCCCGATGCGCATGCCGAAGGCCCGACGCCAATCTCCGCCGTGCTGTCGGGACTGCTGCTCAACGTTGCGCTCTATGCGCTGCTGCGCTTCAAGATGCTGCTCGCGACCAACCCGGCTGCCATCGCGCCCGGCCCGTTGATGGTGACGATGGGGCTCGTGTCGCTGATCTTTGCGGGTTTCATGCTGTACCGCCGGCGCGACATCAAGCGCATGTTCGCCTACTCCTCGATCGAGCACATGGGGCTCATCACCTTCGCCTTCGGCATGGGGGGCGCGCTCGCCAACTTCGCCGGCCTGCTGCACATGACGATGCACTCGCTGACGAAATCGGCGATCTTCTTCGCCGTCGGCCACATCGCCCAGGTCAAGGGCACGCAGAAGCTGGTGGAGATTCGCGGGCTCACCAGCAGCCATCCGGTGCTCGGCTGGGGCCTGGTGCTGGGCGTGGTGGCGATTGCCGGGCTGCCGCCGCTCGGCATCTTCATGAGCGAATTCCTGATCGTCAGCTCGACCTTCGCGCGCGAGCCGCTGCTGGCAATCCCGCTGGTGTTCGGCCTGCTGGTGGCGTTCGGGGCGCTAATGCTGCGCGTGAGCGAGGTGGCATTCGGCGAGCCGGTCGGCAGCCTGGCGCCGGTCGAAGCGTCCTATGTGCCGCTGTATGCCCATCTCGCGCTGGTGGCGGCCGCGGGCATCTATCTGCCGGGGCCGTTGGTCGCATGGTTCCAGAGCGTGGCAAGGCTGCTGGGATAGGGATGGGCCAATGGCATTTGTTGCTGCACTGAAGGAGAAAGGCCGGCCCGTCGCGGTCCATCGCCCCTGGCCGCGGGTGGTGGTGGACGAGGAGGTCTGGCGCCAGGCGATCTTGGGGATCGCCGCCGGCGAGGCCACGCTGCTCGGCCTGTGGAGCGACGGCGAGACAGTGCACCAGGGCGTGGCGCGGGAACCGGCCAACGATGTGCTCGTGGTGAGCTTGCCGTGTCCCCAGCGTCGCTTCCCCTCCGTCGCCCGCACGCATCTACCCGCGCTGCGGCTGGAGCGCACCATCCGCGACCTCTACGCTCTGGAGCCGGAGGGCTGCCCCGACGAGCGGCGCTGGCTCGACCACGGGCGCTGGGGCTTGCGCCACCCGCTCGGGGGCAAGGAGGCCGCGCCCGCCAGCGGCGATGCCTATGTGTTCCATTCTGCCGAAGGGCCGCCGTTGCACCAGATCCCGGTCGGGCCCGTGCATGCCGGCATCATCGAGCCCGGGCACTTCCGCTTCACCGCCAACGGCGAGACAGTCGTGCGCCTGGAGGAGCGGCTGGGCTACGTGCACAAGGGTGTCGACCACCTCATGCTCAACGCGCCGCTCGAGCGCGCGGCCAGGCTGGCGGGGCGCATCTCGGGAGACAGCACCGTCGCCTATGCGCTGGCCTTTGCGCGCGCGGTCGAAGCGGCGCAGGGCAGCGAGCCGCCCCTCCGCGCGGTGTGGTTGCGCGCGCTGATGGCGGAGCTGGAACGTCTCGCCAATCACTTGGGTGATATCGGCGCCATCTGCAACGACGCGTCGTTCTCGCTGATCCATGCGCATTGCGGGATTCTGCGTGAGCACGTGCTACGCGTATCGGCCGGCTGCTTTGGGCATCGGCTGATGATGGACCGCGTCGTGCCAGGGGGCGTGGTGGCCGACCTCGGCAAGGACGGTATTGCGAACCTGCGCACCTTGCTGCGCACCATCCGCCGGCGCTTTCCCGAGCTGGTCGAGCTCTACGACAACACGGCCTCGCTGCAGAACCGGACGGTCACGACGGGGCTTCTCAGCGCCGAGCTGGCGCGCCGGTACGGCGCCGGCGGCTATATCGGCCGGGCCTCGGGCCGGTCGGTCGATGCGCGCAAGGCGCCGGGCTACGCGCCCTACACCACGCTGGTGTTCGAGGTGCCGACGCGGACCGTCGGCGACGTCGATGCGCGCGTTTGGGTGCGCATCGAGGAAATCGGCCAGTCGCTCGGTTTGATCGAGCAGATCCTGGATCGCCTGCCCGACGGGCCCATCCGCATCGAGCCTGGGCCGGCGTCCGGCGGCGGCGCTGCCGCAGAAGGGTTGGCGCTCGTGGAAGGCTTCCGCGGCGATATCCTGGCGTGGGTGCGCCTGGGTGCGGGCGGCACCATCGCCCGCTGCCATCTGCGCGACCCGTCGTGGTTCCAGTGGCCGCTGCTCGAGGCGGCCATCGAGGGCAACATCGTCGCCGACTTTCCCCTCTGCAACAAATCCTTCAACTGCTCGTATTCGGGCCACGACCTCTGAGACGAGTGAGACGCGGACCATGCGCAAGCTGCTGTTCCAAAGCCTCCTGCAGTCGGCCCTCACCGAGCCGCCGCCGTCGGTCGACGATGCGGCGCTCGCCGAGCTGGCGAGCAGCGTCAATCGCGCAGCAATGCGGCGGCTCGGCCGCTCGCTGTCGATCCGGCAAGTCGATGCGGGCTCCTGCAACGGCTGCGAACTCGAGATCCATGCGCTCAACAACGCGTTCTACGACCTCGAGCGATTCGGCCTGCGGTTCGTGGCGTCCCCGCGCCATGCGGACGTGCTGCTGGTGACGGGGCCGGTGACGAAGAACATGCGCGAGGCGCTGGAGCGCACCTACAATGCGACGCCCGGTCCGAAATGGGTGGTCGCGGTCGGCGACTGCGCCGTGGATGGCGGGCTGTTTGCCGGCAGCTACGCGGTTGCCGGCGGCGTATCCCAGGTGATCCCCGTCGATCTGCACATCCGCGGTTGCCCGCCCACCCCGGTGCAGCTGCTCAAGGGCCTGCTGGCACTGTTCGACCGCTCCGAGAAGATGGCCGGAACCTGAGTCTGCCCTACTTCGCCGAGCTCGTCTGGAACACGGCGGGCAAGCGGACCGACGAGAGGTCGAGGTTGTTCAGAACCCAGACGCCGCCGAGTGCGATCAGGCCGGCCACGATCACGTTCGGGAGCGTCTTGACGAGCACGCCGAGTAGCGCAGCGAAGGCGCCGAGGATCCGCTCGCCGGCTTCCCACAACTCCTTGGCGGCCTTGTAGAGCGCCCAGATCACGCCGCCGATCACGAGCACCAGCAAGATCTGCTTCCAAAACGGCCAGTCCTGCCAGGGCACTTTGGTCAGGCTGGTGATCTGGCCGACGGTCCAGGTCCAGATCATCTGCACGAAGCGGAAAATTGCGGCAATGCCCTGCTGGAGGAACTGCAGGAGCTGATTGAAGATCTGCTGCATGACGTGATCTCCCGAGCCCGACGCGGCATGGCAGGGGCCCGAAGGGAGGTCCCCTGTTCCCGCTCATGGTCAACGGAAGCTTAAACGCTGCCAAAGCCGTTCAGTTCCGTTCGGCTGCGCGACGCCGATCAGACCGTGTCACGACGGCTTCACACAACTGGGCTTAACTGACACGCGAATCGGCTCGCGGACGGGGCGCGTCGCCTCGGGTATCGCTGCGTCGCGGCCATTTCTTCATGCGCGTCAAGACCTTCGTACGTGGCGGCAATTGTGTAGATCGAATCGCCGGATCCGCGCACGACGTAGTCATGGGCGAATGCTCTCCGTGGCGTACCCAAAGGCCGACGGATCGAGTGGTGTTGATCCCAGCGTGGAGCCAGGACTTTCTGAAAGGAACCTTGGATCGATGTCGCCGCGCATCCTGATCGTCGAAGACGAAGACTCCTTGATGGAGCTGCTGCGCTACAACTTCGAGAAGTCGGGCTACGCCGTGGAGGTGATCGCCGACGGCGACCAGGCGGACGCCAGGCTGAAGGAAGTGGTGCCCGATGTGCTCCTGCTCGATTGGATGCTGCCGGGTTTGTCGGGAATAGAGTTGTGCCGGCGCCTGCGCCAGTCGCTCGCGACCAAGAACCTGCCGATCGTCATGCTGACGGCGCGGGGTGACGAGCTGGACAGGGTGCGCGGCTTCGAGATGGGCGCCGACGACTATGTCGTCAAGCCGTTCTCCGTGCACGAGCTGCTGGCGCGCGTTGCGGCGTTGCTGCGCCGGATGAATCCGCGGCTCGTCGCCGACATGCTCAAGGTCGGCGACATCGAGCTCAACCGCAGCGCCATGTCGGTGCTGCGCCAGGGTGAGACGGTACATCTGGGCCCGACCGACTACCGACTACTCGAATTCTTCATGCAGGCGCCTGGCCGCGTATTCACGCGCGGCCAACTGCTCGACGGCGTGTGGGGCGATGACGTCTACGTCGACGAGCGCACCGTCGATGTGCATATCGGCCGGTTGCGCAAGGCATTGCTGCAGGGCTGGCGTACCGACCCGATCCGGACCGTGCGCGGCGCCGGCTACAGCTTCGAGGCGCAGTGTGGCGAGGGGCCCGGCGGCAAGGTCTCCGTCACGATGCTGTAGCTTCCATTCGACACACTGCATGTGGATGGTGGGAGTGCGCGCCGCCGTCGCTGATCGTGAGCCAAGACATCGCGCAAGGCTGCGAGGCTCTGGTCGGGTTCCTCGGCGTGGAGCCAAAGCAGCTGACTGGTTGGTCCGGGCGCGGTTCGGCTATGAGGCGTCCGACACCAGAGCGAGATCGTTTCAGGTGGAAGCGCATCGCTTCCGCCTGAAACGTGAATCTCGCTCTAAACAATACAGTAGAGCAGGATTCACGCTTCGGCCGGGACGTGCATGGCGGGTCCTGGCTTGATGCAATCCGAAGCGATCCTGCTCTACGCTGGTCCGGCGGCTGCATTTTCGCCTTCCCCGCTGGCGCGCAGCTGCCGGGCCGGCTCTTGCCGCAGTGATGGGCTGTCACACGGTTGAATCAGAATCCTCATCTTAGTCGGGGCCATGACGACATCCTGGGACGAGCCGCCTGCGGACACGGAACTTCACTCGCGTGTACGAGCGCTCTTCATCTCCGACATCCATCTCGGCACCCGCGCCGCGCAGGCCGAACGGTTGCTGGAATTTCTCAGGCACTGCGAGGCCGACACCATCTATCTGGTCGGCGACATCGTCGACTTCTGGAGAGTGCGGCGCGGGCCGCACTGGCCGCAGGCGCACAACGATGTGCTGCAGAAGCTGCTGCGCCAGGTGCGCAAGGGCGTACGCCTCGTGCTCGTTCCCGGCAACCATGACGAGGCGTTGCGCGACTACGCCGGCCTGCGTTTCGGCGGCATCGAGATCCACAAGGATATCGTGCACACCACGGCGAAGGGGCGGCGCTATTTCGTGATGCACGGTGACGAGTTCGACGTCGTGGTGCGCACGGCGCGCTGGCTGGCCTTCCTCGGCGACCACGGCTACGAGTTCGCGCTCTGGCTCAATCACCCCCTGAACTGGGTGCGGCGGCATCTGGGCCTCTGTTACTGGTCGCTGTCGGCCTACCTCAAGTATCGCGTCAAGCGGGCGGTCGCCTTCATCGGGGCGTTCGAGGAGGCGGTCGCTACGGAGACCAGGCGGCGCGGGCTCGAGGGTGTGATCTGCGGCCACATCCACCACGCGTCCGACCGCAGTTTCGGCGGCATCCACTACCTCAACTGCGGCGACTGGGTCGAAAGCTGCACAGCCATCGTCGAGACCTACGAGGGCGAGTTGCGCATCGTGCACTGGCAGGAGGCGCCGCCTTCGCGCATCTCCGAGCGGGAGCCCGCCAACGCCGCCGATGCGCCGATCCAGGGCGTGTTCCAATCCTAGCCGGTAGGGGCCTTCACCATGGCATCGCTCTCCAACGCGTCGCGTTCCGTGACTGCAGAGTTCCTGCAGCAGGCCGTGCACCGCAGCAGCGTGTTCACGCTCGACGGCCTGCGCGAGCGCGCCTTCACGCGCGCGTTCCAGAACCTGGTCTACCCGCAGATCTGGGAGGACCCGGCAGTCGACCTGGCGGCGTTGGAGCTCACACCCGATTGCCACGTCGTGGCGATCGGATCGGGCGGCTGCAATGTGCTGAGCTATCTGATCGACAACCCGGCCCGCATCACCGCCGTCGATCTCAACAGCGCGCATATCGCGCTGATCCGGCTGAAGCTGGCGGCCGCCCAGACACTCGATAGCTACGCCGATTTCCATCAGCTGTTCGCGCAGGCCGACAGTCCGGCCAATGTCGAGCTCTATGATGACGTTCTGGCGCTGCGCCTCGATCGCATGACGCGCGCTTATTGGGAAGGCCGCGACCGCCTGGGGCGCCGGCGCATCGAGATGCTGGCGCGCGGGTTCTACAAGTTTGGCCTGCTCGGGCGGTTCATGACGTCGATCCACCTGCTGGCCCGCGGGCTCGGCGCGAACCCGGCCCTCATGCTTACCGCGCGGAGCCTCGAGGAGCAGCGCGAGATCTACGCGCGCACGCTGGCGCCGCTGTTTCGCCACCGCTTGGTGCGCGGGCTGCTCAACAGCCCGGCTTCGCTGTTCGGCCTCGGCATCCCGCCGGCGCAGTATCGCGCACTTGCGGGCGATGAGCCCGGCGGCATGGCCGATGTGATCGAAGCGCGGCTGGCGCGGCTCGCCTGCGATTTCGACCTGCGCGACAACTATTTCGCCTGGCAGGCGTTCGGACGGCGGTATGCCCCGTCCGGCGAGGGCGCCCTGCCGCCCTACCTGACGGCTGGCAACTTCGCCGCGATCAAGGCGCGCGCGGGCCGTGTCGACGTTCGACTGACCACCCTCACGGACCACCTGGCGCAGCTGCCGGAGCGAGGCGTCGACCGCTACGTGCTGCTCGATGCGCAGGATTGGATGTCGGACGCCGACCTCACCGAGTTGTGGCGCGAGATTACGCGCACGGCGCGAGTCGGCGCGCGGGCGATCTTCCGCACGGCCGCGGCGGAGAGCGTGCTGTCCGGGCGCATCCCAGGCGAGTTGCTGGCCTGCTGGCGCTACGAGGCGCAGCGTTCTGCCGAGCTGCACGCGCGGGACCGCTCGGCCATCTATGGCGGATTTCATCTCTACGTGCGTCGGGAGCAGCGCGCGTGAGCGCCCTTGCCGTCGACGCCGCGGAGCGCATGAACCGCATCTATGCGACCCAGCGATACTTCTACGATCTGACGCGCCGGCCTTATCTCCTTGGCCGAGCGGGGCTCATTGCCGGGCTCCGGCCGCCGGCCGGCGGGCACGTGCTGGAGATCGGTTGCGGCACGGCCTGGAACCTGATCCGCGCCGCCGACGCGTACCCCGATGCCCGATTCTATGGGCTCGATGTCTCCTCCGCCATGTTGGAGACCGCCCGGCAATCGATTGGCCGGCGCGGGCGCGCCGGGCGGATTGCGCTGGCGCATGCGGACGCAACGCGCTTCGACGGGCGGGAACTGTTCGGCCGCGCCCGCTTCGACCGCGTGTTTGTGTCCTATGCGCTGTCCATGATCCCCGAGTGGATAGGAGTGGTAACGCGCGGGTTGCAGGTGCTGGCGCCCGCCGGCTCGCTCCACATTGTCGACTTCGGCCAGTGCGAAGGTCTTCCCCCGGCGTTTCGCCGACTGCTGTATGCCTGGCTCGCCCGCTTCTCGGTGACGCCGATCGCAGATTTTGTGCCGGCAGTCTGCTGCCTGGCCGAGGCGCACGGCTGCGCCGCCGCGGTTGACCCCCTCTACCGCGGCTACACGGTCCGCGCGGTTCTGACGCGCGCCTCCTGAACGGTAGGGGTGTCGCAATCATGCCCTGTTCGCCGCTGATGCTATGTTATAACATATTGCAACTGCGCCCTCGCCGGGGATCGGCCACCACACAGGCGCCATCGGCGCGGGCCACGCTGGCGCGATGTATCGCCGAACATGTTGCGCCAGTCTTGCAATACCAGTCTTGAATAGGAGCAAAGCTCATGCGCAAGGCCCTCTGGCTGCTGTTCGGGCTCGGAACCGCCCTGCAGACCGGCGTCGCGTCGGCGCAGCATCGCGAGGTGGGCGCCCACGAGCATGGCCGCGGGACGCTCAACATCGCGATGGAAGGCACGCGCGTGACCATGGAGCTCGAGGTGCCGGGCGCCGACATCGTGGGGTTCGAGCACGCGGCCAAGACGAAGAAGCAGAAGGCGGCGGTCGAGAAGGCCAAGACGCAGCTGGCGGCGCCGCTCGCGCTGTTCGTGCTGCCGGCCGCCGCGGCCTGCAAGCTCGGCGAGGCCAAGGTCGAGATCGAAGGCGGTGCCGACGACCACGATCACGGCAAGGGAAAGGACAAGTCTGCCAAGGGCGCCAGCAAGGGCCATCACGAGCAGGGCCATTCGGAGTTCCGGGCCCAATACGCGCTCGAGTGCGCGTCCCCCGCCAGCCTGACCGCCATCGAGTTCGCCTATTTCAAGACCTTCGCTGCGGCGCAGAAGCTCGAGGTCAATGTGATAACCTCGAAGGGGCAGACCAAGTTCGAGGTGACCCGTGGCAAGCCCCGCATCGATCTTGCCGGCATGATGTGAGCCGTCGCGACGCAGACATCACCGCCCGTGCCGTCGCGCTCCAGCCCGCGGCGCCGGCCATCGTGCGCATGTCGCAGGTCCGCTTCGCGTGGGCCGGGCGCAACGCCTTCTCGCTGGCCATCGAGGGCTTTGCGCTGGCCGCGCGGGAGCGCATCCTGCTGATCGGGCCGTCGGGGAGCGGCAAGTCGACGTTCCTGAGCCTGCTGTGCGGCATCATCGCGCCGCAAGCGGGCCGCATCGACATCCTCGGCACCGACATCACGGCCTTGTCGGCCTCGGCGCGCGATGCCTTCCGCGCCGAGCACTTCGGCATCATCTTCCAGATGTTCAACCTGCTGCCCTATGGCAGCGTCATCGACAATGTGCTGTTGCCGCTCAGCTTCGCCCCACAGCGCCGCCGGCGCGCGACCGCGAACGGCAGCGCCGAGGCAGAGGCGGAACGCCTGCTCGGGCGGCTCGGCCTGGAGGCAGGGCTCACGCGCGGGACCTCGGCGGCCAATTTGAGCGTGGGTCAGCAGCAGCGGGCAGCGGCTGCGCGCGCGCTGATCGGCTCGCCGGAGCTGATCGTGGCGGACGAGCCGACCTCGGCGCTGGACCGCGACCGCCAGGACGCCTTCCTCGATCTGCTGTTCACCGAGGCTGAGGCAGCCGGCACCACGCTGATCATGGTCAGCCACGACGTAAGCCTCGCGCCCCGTTTCGATCGGGTGCTGCGGCTCGATGAGATCGCAACCGGGCGGCAGGGAGCACAGACATCGGGAGCCAAGGCATGATCGTCTTGCGGCTCGCCCTGCAGTCGCTGCGCAACCGCTGGCTGACCGCGCTGCTGACGGTCACGGCCATCGCGGTGAGCATCGCGTTGCTGCTCGGCGTGGAGAAGGTGCGCCTCGGCGCGCGCCAGAGCTTTGCCGACACCATCGCCGGGACGGACCTGATCGTCGGTGCGCGCAGCGGCAGCCTCAACCTGCTGCTCTATTCCGTCTTTCGCATCGGCAACGCCACCAACAACATCACCTGGCCCAGCTACCAGGAGGTCGCCGCGCGGCCGGAGATCGCGTGGGCCGTGCCGCTGTCGCTCGGCGACAGCCACCGCGGCTTCCGCGTGCTCGGCACCAGCCCTGAGTATTTCGCGCGCTACAGGTATCGCCAGACGCGGGGTCTAAGCTTTGTCGCGGGCGTACCCTTCGCCGATCTGTTCGATGCGGTGATCGGCGCCGACGTGGCAACCGCGCTCGGCTACAAGGTGGGTAGTCCGCTGATCATCTCGCACGGGCTGGGGGCGGTGTCCTTCGTCGCGCACGACGACAAGCCGTTCCGCGTGGTGGGCACCCTGGAAAAGACCGGCACGCCGGTCGATCGCACCGTGCACGTCAGCCTGGAGGCCATCGAGGCCATCCACGTCGATTGGCAGAGCGGCGCGCGCATACCAGGCGAGGCCGTCTCGGCCGAGGACGTGCGCAAAATGGATCTCAAACCGAAGGCCATCACGGCGGCGCTGATCGGCCTCAAATCCAAGCTCGCCACGTTCCGCCTGCAGCGGGCCATCAACGAGTATCCCCAGGAGCCGCTGTCCGCGATCCTGCCCGGGGCCGCCCTGCAGGAGCTGTGGGGGCTGGTCGGCACGGCCGAGACGGCGCTCAAGGTCGTGTCGGCGATGGTGGTGGCGACCGCGCTGCTCGGCATGGTGACGATGATCCTGACCACGCTGAACGAGCGCCGCCGCGAGATGGCAATTTTGCGCTCGGTGGGGGCGCGGCCGCGCACCATTCTGGGCCTGCTGATGGCGGAGGCGGGTGTGCTGACGCTGATCGGCATTGCCTTCGGCGTCATCCTCCTTTACGCCGCCTTATTGGTCCTGCAGCCCTATGTCGACGCCACCTATGGGCTGCATTTACCGGTCGAGGCGCCGAAGTCCGGCGAGTTCGCCACGCTTGGTATCATCGTGATTGCCGGCTGCATCGCCGGCCTGCTGCCGGCGCTGCGCGCCTATCGGCTGTCGCTGGCGGACGGCATGACGGTCAGAACCTGAGCGGAGGCTGCGGCATGGAGCTTAGACGTCACGCGATGATGGTCCTCACGGCCGCGGGCGTTGTCGTCGCCGGCGCCGAGCGGGCGCCTCTGCGCGCCGTCGAGCAGCCGCTGAAGCTCGAATGGCATCAGCTGGTGCCGCCAGCGCCACCGAAGCTGCCGAAGTCCTTCTTCTCCAATCGGCCGGTCGACCTCGGCAAGGAGGGCGGCCCGGACGACGGGATGCCGCCGCCTCCGCCCCAGCCTGAAGGACGCTGGATGTCGGCGCCGCGGCAGCCGAGCCGCGCGCCCGCTGCCGTGGTCGCCGGCCTCGACGGCAAGCGGGTGCATATCGGCGGCTACGTGGTGCCGCTCGATTTCGAGGCGACACGGATCAAGGAATTCCTGCTGGTGCCGTTCGTCGGCGCCTGCATCCACGTGCCGCCGCCGCCGGCCAACCAGATCGTCTATGTGAAGGCCGAGCAGGGCTTCGAGGTGAAGGGCGTGTTCGACCCCGTGTGGGTGACGGGCACGATGAAAGTCACCACCGCCTTCACCGGCCTGGCGGAGGCGGGCTACACCCTCGAGGCCGAGAAGGTCGTGGAGCGGCCGGGCGGGTGAGCCTGCAGCCTCGTCTCAACGATCGTCATTCCCGCCAAGCGAAGCGTAGAGCGGGCATCCAACCGCAGGGGCGGAGCGTGCCTCTGGATTCCCGCGTTCGCTGTGCTCGCGGGAATGACGGACCCGACCTGCCGGCGGCGGCTGGCTACTTGGCCCGGCGCACCGGATCGGTGCCGTCCCACCCAACCGAGGCCAGATACATCTCGGTGTAGCGCGCTTCCAGGGCCGGCGTGGACTCCATCAGCTCGATCATGCCGGGAAGATCGCGCGTGGTGTCGATGTAGACCACGCGGTAGCCGCGCGGCGAGCGGTCGGAGAAGGCCGGCTGATAGCCGAGTTCGCGATATTTCTCCACCTCGGCGTCGAGGTTGCTTGCCGGCTTGCCCCAGTGATGGAAGCCGTAGCCCCGCTGCTCGATCATCTCGCGGTAGACGGAGGGGCCGTCGTCGTGCTGCTCGATCAGCTCGAAGCTCATGTGGCCCGCGAACCCCACAGCTAGCGTGAGGGAGATGTGCGTGGGCTGGCCGCGGTAGATGCCTTCGGGCGGCGTGAAGGGGCCGGAGACGAACCAGGGGCCGATGCCGAGCCGCTGGGTGAAGTCGTCCATCGAGCGCTCGATGCTTTCGACCACGTAGGCGACCTGGATGATCCCGCCCGCGGGCTGCCCGAAGTTCAGCAATGCCATGTCGACACCCTTCTGACTACTGTACCGATCAGCGCTTGGCGAAGAACTCCACGCTGCCCGAGACGCGCTCCTTGGCGACGATGAAGTCGAGCACGGCCGGCTTGCCTTGCGCGTTCGCCTCCCGCGCGCGCTCGAGCGCCGGGCGGATCTCCGCGGGGTCCTCGACCTTCTCGCCGTGGCACTGGCAGGCGCGGGCGATGGTCGCGAAGTCGGGCTGCACGGCGAACGTCGTGGCGATGGTGCGGTTGCCGAACTGGGCTCGCTGGCCGTCCCAGATCGAGCCCAGCGCCTGGTCGTTGAGGACGCACCACGTGACGGGGAGCGCGCATTCCGCCGCCGTCGGCAGCACGTTCATGATCATCTGGAACGAGCCGTCGCCGATGAAGCCGACGGCGGGCCGGTGCGGATACACGAGCTTGGCCACCGGCAAGGCCGAGCCCGAGAAGCCCATGCCGTAGAAGCTCGACGGCACGATCAGGGTGCGCGGCTCGTACACTTTGAAATACGGGAAGGCGCCGCCCATGCCCTGCGCCAGCACGCCGACGTCGATGGCGACGGTGGTCTCGCGCGGGAACGCGGCGCGCACCTCGCTGAGGATGCGCAGGGGATGCAGCGGGCGCTGGCTGGAGGCCGCCATGCGGCGCACCTCGGCTTCCAGCTTCTTCTTGTCGCGCTCGAGCGCTTGCAGGCGGGCTCTCGCGGCCGCTTTCGTTTGCGGCCCTGCGGCGCCGGCAATCAGCTCCAGCAGGTCCTGCAGCACCAGCTTGACGTCGCCAACGATGCCGATGCGCGGCACGAGGCTGCGGCCGATCTCGGCCGGGTCGATATCGACCTGGACGTAGCAGGCCCCCGCATCCGGCACGAACGTGGGCCGCCAGTTGGTCTCCTGCTCCTCGAAGCGGGCACCGAGCCCGAGCACGACATCGGCCTCGGGGAGCAGCTTTGCCGTGAGCCAGGTGCGGTGGTGGCCGATGCCGCCGGCGGCGAGCGGGTGGTCGTCGGCGAGGCTGCCGCGGCCGGCGAGCGTGGTGATGACCGGCGCGCCGAGCGCCTCCGCGAGTTGGCGCACCTCGCCTGCCGCTCCCGAGGCAATGGCGCCGCCGCCGGCGACGATCAACGGGTTCTTGGCGGACAGCAGCGCCTTGCTTGCCGCCCGCAGCACATCGGGGTTGGCACGCGTGCGTGGCGGCGGCCCGACCGGGGTGTAGCTATCGAGATGGACCTGCTGGGCCAGGATGTCGCGGGGGATATCGAGCAGTACCGGCCCCGGCTTGCCGGCGCGCGCGATGGTGAAGGCCTGGCGCAGGCAATCGACGATCAGGTCGGCGCGGTCGATGCGCACCGCCCATTTGGTGATCGGGCGGAACAGCTCGGTCTGGGCGATCTCCTGGCTGGCGCCGCGATGGGTGGTGGCGGTGGCGCCGCGGCCAGCCAGGATGATGATCGGCAGCGCTCCGACGAAGGCCTCGGCGATGCCCGACACCAGGTTCGTGGCGCCGGGGCCTGCGGTGGCGCAGCATATGCCGGGTTCGCCGGTGAGCTGCGCGTAGCCCGCTGCCATGCTGGCGGCCACCTGCTCGTGCCGCACCAGGATGTGGCGGATCTCCGGCGTGTCATAGAGGGCATCGTAGATGGGAAGCGTGTGGCCGCCGGGGATGCCGAACACGGCCTTCACGCCCTCGGCCTTCAGCACCTGCACGATCGCCTGGCCGGCGCTCATGGTTGCCATCGCCACGTTCCTCCCATGCTGTGCGGCGCCTCGGCGGCTGCATGTGCGCCGGTGCCGGCTTGCTCAGGAGCCATCAAAGGCGGCTTGCGCGACGAATGTCTAGTGAGATATTCCTGTATATGGACTATGGGACGCTGCCATGATCGCCGCACGGATGAAAGCCAAGGCGCTCTTCGACATTGCCGGGGCGACCGCGGTGGTGACGGGTGGCGCTGCCGGCCTCGGCCTGGCCTTTGCCGAGGTGCTGGCCGCCAACGGCGCGCGCGTGACGATCCTGGATGTCGATCGTGACGCGCTGGATCGCGCGGTCGAGGCGCTGTCCGCGCTCGGGGAGCCGGCGCGGGGCATGCGCGCCGACGTGACGGACGCCGCGGCGCTGGGGGAGGCCATGACCCGCGCGACGGCGGCGACGGGCCGGCTCGATGTGGTGTTTGCCAATGCCGGCATCACAGCGGGTCCAGGCTTCCTGACGGTGGAGGGAAGGCGCGAACCCGCCGGCGCCATCGAGGCGATCCCGGTCGAGTTGTGGGAGCGCGTCATCGCCACCAACCTGACCGGCGTGTTCAACACCATCCGCGCAGCCGTGCCCGCCATGAAGGCGCAGGGGAGCGGCCGCATCATCGCCACCGCCTCGATCGCCGGGCTGCGGCCGTCGGCGGTGGTCGGCACGCCCTACATGGTCGCCAAGGCCGGGGTCCTGCATCTGGTGCGGCAGGCGGCGCTGGAGCTTGCCAGGTACGGCATCCGCGTCAACGCCATCGCGCCCGGGCCGTTCCTCACCAGGATCACCTCGCCGGGGCTGAAGGCGATCTGGGAGAAGGCGCTGCCGCTCGGGCGCGTCGCCACCACCGACGACATCAAGGGGCTGGCGCTGTTCCTGGCCTCGCCCGCCTCGTCGTACGTGACGGGCGCGCAGTTCACGATCGATGGCGGCTCGCTGCTGGGGCGCGCTGATTGAGGATGCCGGCACAACCACCAACCCGAGGAAGCGCGCGTGGGTAACGAAGGCCCCAGGGCTCGCACCGTCGCCGGCGCGCAGACCGTCGACCGTGCCTGCATGCTGTTGACGGAGATTGCCAAGCACGGCCGGCTCGGCGCGCGCCTGATCGACCTGACCAAAGCAACGCGGCTGAGCCGGCCGACCGTGCACCGCATCCTGCAGTCGCTGTCGGCGGCGCGCTTTGCGCGTCAGGACCCGGCCACGCGGCGCTACCGGCTCGGTTTGGCGCTGCATGGCCTGGCGCTGGCGGCGCCCAATCCGCTCGAGCATCTGGCCGACCTGCGGCCGCTGCTGGAGGGCCTGGCGCAGCGCACGGGGGATACCGCGTACTTGATGATGCGGCAGGGCGACGAGGTGCTGTGCCTGGCGCGGGCAGTCGGCGCCACGCCCATCCAGACCTTGCTGATCGAGGTCGGCGCGTTCCGCCCGATCGGCACCACGATCGCCGGCATAACGATGCTGTCGGCGCTCGACGACCAGGACGTCGAGGCCGTGCTGAAGCGCACGGCGGTGGCCATGACGCGCTACCGCAACGCCACGGCGGAGTACGTGCGCCGGCAGATCGTCAACGTGCGCCGCAACGGCTTTTGCCACAGCGAGAGCGTCTACATCGAGAGCACCACCGGGCTGAGTGCGGCGGTGCCCGGCGGCCACGGCCCCCCCTATCTGGCGATCAGCCTGTCCGCCATCTCTGCGCGCGTGCCGCGCAGTGCCGTGAAGCCCCTGGCCAGGGACCTCGTGCGCACCTGTGCGGATATGGCGCGCGTGCTCGAATCCGGCGGCTGACAGCCGGGCGCGCCACGCACATGCGAAGCGTCAAGATGATTGACACGGTGCGCATCGAGGCAGACACTTGCGCCCAGCACGCGCGCACGAAGGTCCGCAATATGGACTTCGAAAGAACGACGTGACGCCAGGGTCGGGAAGCGACTGTGAAAGCCGAACAGCTATTCGACGTCGACGGTCTGGCCGTCATCGTCACTGGCGCTGCCAGCGGCATCGGCCTGGCCTGCGCCCAGGTGATGGCCGCCAACGGCGCGCGGGTCACGCTGATGGACCGCGATGCCGAGCGGCTGAGCCGGGAGGTAGAGGCGTTGCAGGGCGGCGGCGCGCAAGTTCGCGGCGAGGCCGTCGACGTCACCGATCGTGCGGCGCTCGAGCGTGCGTTCGCTGCGGCGGCTGCTACCTTTGGCACAATCGACGTGGTGTTCGCCAATGCCGGCATCGGCGCGGGCCCGGGGTTCCTGGGCGCCGACGGCACGCGCAATCGCGACCACGCGTTCGAGAGCATCTCGGATGCGCGCTGGGCGGAGAGCATCGGCGGCAATCTGTCGGGGGTGTTCTGGACCATCCAGACCGCGGCGCGCCACATGAAGGCGACTGGCGGCGGCCGCATCATCGTCACGACGTCGATCGCCGCGATCAAGACCGAGTCGGTGGTCGGCACGCCCTATCTCGCCGCCAAGGCCGGTGCGGCGCATCTCGTGCGGCAGGCTGCGCTCGAGCTGGCCAAGTACGACATCAAGGTCAATGCGATCGCGCCCGGACCGTTCCTCACCAACATCTCGGGCGGCCGCATGCACGATCCAGCCGTGCGCGCGCACCACGAGCGCGTGGTGCCGCTGAAGCGCATGGCGCTGCCGGAGGAGATCATGGGGCTCGCGCTGTTTTTGGCGTCGCCGGCGGCGGACTACATCACGGGAGCGCAGATGGTGATCGATGGCGGCGCTACGCTCGGGTTCGCCGACTGAGCGGGGAGGGCGTCGCCAAGCTGCAGCGAACGCGCTCGCATGAGGATCGGTTCAACCGTCACCAAGGAGGAAACGGATGACAGCAGTTCTCAAGAGTCTCGCAACCACCTGCGTGCTCGCTCTCGCGATCGGTACCGCGCCCGCCGGGGCGCAGGACAAGCCCATCGAGCTGAAACTGTCGCACTGGGCCCCGCCGACCCACGTCAATCAGAAGGTGTTCCTGCCCTGGGCCGAGATGGTCGAGAAGAAGAGCGGCGGCAAGCTGAAGGTCACCGTGTTCCCCGGCGCGGTGCTGGGCAAGCCCGCCGACCACTGGGACATGGCGCAGAACGGTGTCGTCGACATCACCTGGGGAACGCACAACTACACGGCGGGCCGTTTCCCGCTGACCTCGGCCATGGACCTGCCGTTCCTGATCAACTCGGCCACGGGCGGCAGCCGTGCGCTGCAGGAATTCTATGCCAAGCACCTGCAGAAGGAGCACGACAAGGTGAAGGTGCTGTGGCTGCAGTGCCCCGCGCCCTTCCAGCTGCACATGACCAAGAAGGCTGCATTGGTGCCCGACGACCTGGCCGGCCTGCGCATCCGCACCGGCGGTGGGCAGCTCTCCGAGATCGTCAAGGCGCTCGGCGCCGTCCCCGTGGCGCTCGCCGTGCCGGAGACCTACAACGCGCTCGAGCGCGGAGTGGTGGAGGGCACCATCCTGCCCTACGAGGCAGCCAAGGCCTTCAAGCTCGCCGAGGTGACCAAGCACGTCGTTGAGGTGCGGATGTTCACGGCGAGCCAGTTCACCGTCATGAACCTCGCCAAGTACAACGCGCTGCCGGCCGAGCTGAGGAAGGTGCTAGACGAGTTGAGCGGCGTCTGGGGCGCGGAGTTCGCCGGCGGGGTCTGGGACAAGGGCGAGTTGGAGGGGCTGGAAGCGATCCACAAGGCCGGCGTGCAGCTGCACAAGCTGTCGGACGCCCAACGCGCCGTTTGGAAGGAGAAGACCAAGGGCGTCGAGGACGAGTGGGTGCGCACCATGGAGGCCAAGGGCCTGCCGGCCAAGCAGGCGCTGGCCGACCTCAAGGACCTGCTGAAGCGCTACGATCCATAATGCGGCCTCGGGGCACCTCCCGGATCGGCTGATCCCATGATCGCGCGCATCGCCCTCACGGCTGCAACGGCGGCAGGCGCGGTGGCTGTCGCCGCGCTCGCCGCGCTGGCGGTCGTGACTGTGCTCGACGTCGCGGGGCGCTATCTCCTGAACAAGCCGCTGTTCGGGTCGATCGAGATCAGCGAGTTCCTGATGGTGTTCCTCGGCTTTGGCGCGCTCGCCCTCGCCGAGCTGCGCAACAGCCATATCACGGTCGATTTCTTCGTCATGGCGCTTCCTGCCCGGGGCCAGGCGTGGCTGGAGGCGGCGGGAGCGATCCTGAGCATCGTGTTCTGGGGCCTCGTCGCCTGGCGCGCGGCGGTGCACGCGGGTCGGATCAGCGAAGCGGGCGAAGTCTCCGCCAATTGGGCGGTTCCGACCTATCCATTCTATCTGGCCGTCACGTTCGGCAGCGGGCTGCTTGCCGTGGTTCTGGTTGCGCGCCTGGTGCGTGCGCTGCGCATTGGGGCAGGGACGTGGACACCACCACCATCGGCATAGTCGGCTTCGCGGCCATGCTGGCGCTGATGTTCCTCGGCGTGCCGATCGGCGTTGCCATGGGCGCGGTCGGCTTCTTTGGCTTTGCTTTCGTAAACGGCTGGGATTCGGCGCTCAACATGCTGGCGCTCGCTCCCTACAGCGCGGTTGCCACCTACGTGCTGAGCGTGGTTCCGCTGTTCGTGCTGATGGGTCATCTCGCCAACGAGACGGGCATCGGCCGCGAGCTCTACGGGGCCGCGCAGACCTGGCTCAGGCACAGGCGCGGCGGGCTGGCGATGGCAACGGTTGCCGCCTGCGCCGGCTTTGCCGCCATCAGCGGCTCCAGCGTCGCCACCGCCGCCACCATGACCACGGTGGCGCTGCCGCAGATGCGCAAGATGGGCTATGATCCGAAGCTCGCCACCGGCTCGGTTGCCGCCGGCGGCACGCTCGGCATCCTCATCCCGCCCAGCGTGATCTTCCTGATCTACGGCTTTCTCACCGAGCAGTCGATCGGCAAGCTGTTCCTCGCCGGCATCGTGCCCGGCATCGTGCTGACGCTGCTGTTCGTGGCCACCATTGCCATCGTCACCTGGCACGATCCAACCCTCGCCCCGCAAACGCTGGAGCGCGCCTCCGTTGCCGAACGCGTGCGGGCGCTGCGCGAGGTGTGGGCGGTGGTCGTCCTCTTGACGCTGGTCATCGGCGGCATGTACGGCGGCGCTTTCACGGCCACGGAAGCGGCCGGCGTCGGCGCGTTCGGAACCCTGCTTCTGGCCCTCACGCGCGGCCGGCTCACCTGGGCGTCGCTGTGGCGGGCGCTCGCCAGCACGGTGGAGACGACGGCCGTCATCACCGTCATCCTGATCGGCGCCGTCATCCTCGGCTATTTCCTGGCCGTCACGCAGTTGCCGATGAAGCTCGCCAGCACGCTCGCGAACTCCGGCCTCTCGCCGACCTCGATCATGCTGATGATCATCGCCGCCTACCTGGTCATGGGCGCGTTCATGGACGAGCTCGCCATGATCCTGCTCACCGTCCCGATCCTGTTCCCGGTGACGCAGGCGCTCGGCTACGACCCCATCTGGTTCGGCGTCGTCATCGTCGTCGTGTGCCAGGCCGGCCTGATCGCGCCACCGGTGGGGCTCAACGTGTTCGTCATCTCCGGCATGGTCAAGGACGTGCCGATGCAGGATATCTATCGCGGCATCCTGCCGTTCCTGGCCGCCATGGTCGTGCTGCTCGGCTTGCTGATGCTGGTGCCGGACCTGGCGCTCTACTTGCCGCGCACGATGAAGTAGCGGGCAAGGCGCGAGCGGCGAGACTCGCTGCGACATTCTCTGCGTGCACAATGACTGACCGGCGGCGGCAGCGCATAGGTCATTCGGCCAGCGGCGCACCGACGTGGAAACCCCCGCCGCCGACGTTGACGTGCGCGCCGGTGACGTAGGACGCCTGGTCCGACAGCAGCCAGACGATGGCATGCGCCACCTCGGTCGGATTGCCGTAACGCTGCATCGGGATGGTCGCTTCGATCGCGGCGCGGCGCGGCCCGCGCCGCATGTGCTCGATCATGTCGGTGTCGGTAACGCCGGGGCGCACCACGTTCACGCGGATCCCTTCGGCGGCCACCTCCTTGGCGAAGCCCATCGTGAACACGTCGACGGCGCCCTTGCTTGCCGCGTAGGCCGACGCTCCGGGCCGCCCGCCGATCGTCGCCGCCATCGAGGAGACATTGACGATCGAGCCGCCCTTGCCGCCGTGCCGTGTCGACATGCGCTTTGCGGCCTCGCGACAGCAGAGCAGAAGCCCAATCACGTTGACCGCGAACATGCGTTCGAGGTCGTGCGCCTCGATCGCATCGACGCGGGTGTTGGTCGACACGCCCGCAGAATTCACCAGGCTCATGATCGGGCCAAGCGCCCGCTCGGCCGCCTCGAACATGGCGATCACATCGCTCTCTTTGGCGACGTCGCCGCGCACCGCAATCGCCTTGCGACCGACAGCGCCGACGTCGGCCGCCACGGCCTCGGCAGCATCCGATCGCTCACGAAAGTTGATCGCGACATCCCATCCGGCGGCAGCCGCAAGCCGTGCAGTCTCTCGGCCAATGCCGCGCGCTCCCCCAGTGATCAGGCAGACCTTCCTCATGCGGCTTCATCCTCATTTGTGGCGTTTCGGCAAACCCGCGGTGCAGCATGTTGGCATCTCCGGGTCGCTGTGGCACGCTGCAAGAAAAGATGCTCAATGGTGGCGCCTGCCGCCTGTCTTGGGAGATGAACGCCGATGCCCCATCCTCAGAAGCTTCCGTTTGCATGCGAGCTTACCGCTTCGGCTGCTCGCGTTCATCGCCGGGATATGTTGCGCGGGACTCTCGCCGGCGCTGCGGGTGTGGCCATCGGCTTCAAGGCTTCGCCGGTGCGCGGGCAAGCCAAGAAATTCGCCGGCGTCACCATCTCGGGCGCGGCGTTCCAGAGCACGTACCATGAGTATCTGAAATCGTACCTGCCGGAATTCGAGGCAGAAACGGGCATGAAGGTCGACTTCCAGCAGCAGGCCTTCCCCGTCTACAACCAGCGCATGGACCTCGAGCTCTCGACCAAGGGCTCGGCCTATGATTTCTGCAATCTGACCTTCATTTACTCCGGCCGGTGGGTCGGTGCGAACTGGTTCACGCCGCTCGACGAATTCGTCAAGGACGCCAACAAGACCCCGCCCGATTGGGGCGCCGACGATTTCGTCGCCGGCACGACGCAGCATCTCAAGAACGCCAAGGGAGAAATATTCGCCTTTCCCTGGGAAGCCGGCGGCATGCTGCTAGCGGCTGCGCGCGGCGACCTCATCGAGAAGGCCGGCCTCAAGATGCCCACCACCTTCGACGAGCTGATGAAGGTGTGCGAGGCCGTCAACAACAAGGAGGGCGTGTCGGCTTATGTGGCCGACCGGCTGCATCACTGGAACTGGATCCCCTATCTGATGGGCTTTGGCGGCAAGGTATTCCGCAACCCGCCCGAAGACCTTCTCCCTGCGTTCGACACGCCCGAGGCGGCCAATGCGGCGGAATACTATGCGCGGCTGCTCACCGAGATGTCGCCCCCCGGTGTCATGTCGTTCACCGACGATCAGGCCATGCGCGCGCAGATGTCCGGCCGTTCCAACATCCGCACGCAGGCGATCACGTGGATTACGCCTCTGGTGGCGCACCAGGAGAGCAAGGTTGCCAAGACCGCGCGCTATTCGTTGATGCCATCGGGGCCCGCCGGCAACTATCCCGGCTCCAATTCGCACGGCCTCGGCATCCCGGCGGGAGCCAAGAACAAGGAGGCGGCGTGGGCCTTCATCAGCTGGGCCGTGTCCAAGAAGATGATCGAGCGCATCGTCAAGGAGAAGGGCTACGGAGCCGTCTGTCGACGATCCGTTATCACGTCCGACTATTTCACGAAGAGCTTGACCCTCAACGGGGACAGCGTGGCACCGCTGTTCCTGCAGGTGCTCGAGCTCGGCGGCAAGACGGGTTACATGAAATACCGCACCGTGCCGGTATTCCCGCAGGTCGGTGACAAGATCAACAAGGCGATGGAGCGCATCGCCACCAAGCAGCAGGGCGCCCGCGAGGCGCTGGCGCAGGCCAAGGACGAGGCCATCGCAGATCTGAAGAAGGCCGGCATTCCGTTGTAATGCGGGCACCGAGGGTGGCGAATTGGCAACGACCCTGATGCCGACGGTGCGTGCTCCGGCCGGGCGCGTCGTCCGCGCGATGACATTGGCACCAGGGCGACAGCGCTTTTACTGGTACATGCTGATGCCGGCTTTGGCGGTGCTGTTTGCCGTTACGCTGGCGCCGACGGTGTTTCTGCTCGTCACCAGCCTGACGCCGCTCGACCTCACCAAGCCGGATACCATCGGCGATTTCGCGCGGCCGCTGCGCAACTTTCAGCTCCTGCTCGAGGACGGGCGATTTCTCAACAGCCTTTGGGTCCAAGCCAAGCTGTCGTTCTGGACCGTGAGCCTCCAGCTCGCAATCGGTCTCGGCTTCGCTCTGCTGCTGAACATGCGATCGTCCCTGCTGCACGCGCTGCGTACTGTCTTTCTGATCCCCATGGTGCTGCCGCCGATCGTCGTCGCCATCATCTGGAAGGTGATCTACACGCCCGACATCAGCCCGCTGCACTGGGCCATTCAGTCACTCGGCTGGAGCATGCCGGCGCTGATCACCGATGCGAACTGGGCATTGACCGCCATCATCATCGCCGATACCTGGGAATGGTTCCCCTTCACGATGCTGATGATCCTCGCGGCGCTGCAGATGATGCCGGAGGAGCATATCGATGCGGCCCGCGTCGATGGGGCGTCGGCATGGCAGATGCTGTGGTTCGTGACGCTGCCATATCTGCGGGGCGTGCTGCTGGTTGCCGGGCTCTTCCGGCTGGTCGACAGCATCAAGGCGTTTCCGCTCATCTATATCCTGACGGACGGCGGCCCGGGCTCGCTGACGGAGGTGACCAACTACTACGGCTTCGTCCAGGCGTTCAACTTCAGCTATCTCGGCTACTCGAGCGCAATTACCGTCGTGCTGGTCGGCTTCACCGTCGTCCTCAGCTGGCTGATCCTACGGCTTGTCGGGTGGGGGCGCGATGTCGAGTAGGGCCTTTGCCTATCGTGGAGCTGTCGAGCGCCGCCTGATCTACGCCATCGTCATCGTCCTGGCGGTGATGGTCATGCTGCCGTTCGTGTGGCTGGTGCTGATGAGCTTCAAGACCAACGAGGATATCTTCGCCTTCCCGCCGAAGCTGCTGTTCGCACCCACGCTGCAGAACTATGCGGGCTTGTGGGCGTCCTCGTTCCGCCATTCGTTCCTGAACAGCGCCATCGTCTCGGTGAGCTCGACGCTCCTGGCCCTGCTCGTCGGTGTGCCGGGTGCCTATGCCCTTTCGCGCATATCCCTTCGGCAGGAGAAGCCCCTCTCGCTGCTGATCTTGGCCTCGCGCATGGCGCCGCCGATCGCCTTCACCATCCCCTACTTCCTCGCCTATCGCTGGATGGGCCTTCTGGACACCAGGCTCGGCCTCATTCTCATCTACCTCACCTTCAACATCTCGCTCGTCGTGTGGTTGATGCGCTCCTTCTTCGATGCGTGTCCGCGCTCGCTGGAGGAGGCCGCGTGGGTCGACGGGGCCAGCCTGTGGCAAGGCTTCACCAGGATCATGCTTCCGATCTCCGGGCCCGGCGTGGCGGCCACTGCCATCCTGTGCTTCCTCTACAGCTGGAACGACTTCTTCTTCGCGTTGATCTTGACCCGCAACCAGGCCATGACCGCGCCGGTAGCCGTCGTCAATTTCATGAACTACGAGGGCTGGGAGTGGGGCAAGATTGCTGCCGGTGGCACCATGGTCATGCTGCCTGTCCTGGTATTCTCGATTGTGGTGCGCAAGTTCCTGATCAGCGGCATGACGACGGGAGCGGTAAAGGGATGACACGTCCGCGGAGGCGCAGATGAACTATCCGAGCGGCAAGACGCATCTCGTGTTGCTGATCGCCGATCCGGTCGCGCACGTGCGCGCGGCGCAGTTCGTCAATCCGCTTTTCGAGAAGAAGAAGCTCGATGCTTTCCTCATTCCGGTCCATGTGCGCGCAGCCGACCTGAGCGATGTCGTCCCGCGCCTCGCCAAGCTCGGCAACGTCAAGGGCCTCGTCGTCACCATTCCGCACAAGGAGACGATCGCGCGACTTTGCGCGGAGCTCGGACCGAACGCCAAGATGGTCGGCGCCGTCAATGTGGTGCGCATCGAGGGCGGCGGGCGGCTGATCGGCGAGATGTTCGACGGCGACGGGCTGCTCGCAACCGCGCGGTCCAACGCCATCGGCTACAAGGGGCGTCGCGTGCTGGTCCTCGGGGCGGGCGGCGCCGGCCGCGCTGTCGCCTTCTCCATGGCCCGCGAGGGTGCGGGTGAAATCGCCGTCCACAATCGCACGGCTGCGCGGGCCGAGAGGCTGGTCGCCGATATCAAGGCCCAATTTCCGCAGGCAATCGCCAGGGTCGCCGTGGCCGACGCTCACGACATTGACCTCGTCGTCAATTGCACCTCGGTCGGGCTGCACGAAGGCGATGCGCCGCCGCTCGACCTCGCAACGCTGGGGCCGGCGACAGACGTCATCGACATCATTGCCGTGCGCGAGACCGAGTTGATGCAGGCGGCGCGGGCAAGAGGCTGCAAAGTGGTCGGAGGCCGGCCCATGCTCGAGCTGCAGCTGGACGCCCAGCTCGCCTTCATCGGCACGCCGCCGCCCCTCCCCCAGTGACCAAGGCCGCCGGGTACGTCCGCACACTGGCGTGGCGGGAAGCTGCAACGAGGCAAACATGAAAACCATAGATGGTCCCGGTGTGTTCCTGGCGCAATTCATCGCGCCCGAGCCGCCCTTCGACCGCCTCGGCACTCTTGCGGCTTGGGCGGCAGAAAAGGGTTTCCGGGCCGTGCAGCTGCCGACGTTCAATGCGGCGATCTTCGATGTCGAGAAAGCGGCCGAGAGCGGTGCCTATTGCGACGAGGTCAAGGGCCTCCTCGCCGGCCACGGCCTCGTCATATCGGAGCTGTCGACGCATCGTCCGGGCCATGTGCTCGGCTCGCACAGCGTCTACGGCGAGATTGTCGACGTGTTCCTGCCTCCCCAGGCCAGGGGCAATCCGCCGGCACGCATGGCCTGGGCAACCGATCAGCTTCTCCTGGCCGCGCGCGCCACGAAGCGTCTCGGCCTAGCCCGCCATGTGACGATGTCCGGCGGCCTGCTGTGGCCCTTCCTCTATCCCTACCCGCCGCGGCCCCAGGGCCTCGTCGAGGAAGCGTTCGCAGAGCTAGCCAGGCGCTGGCGGCCGATCCTGGATGCGTTCGATGCGGCCGGCTCGACGGTCGGCTTCGAGCTGCATCCGGGCGAGGACGTGCACGACGGAGCCTCTTTCGAGCGCTTTCTTGCCGCGACCGGTAATCATGCGCGCGTCGGCATCCTCTACGACCCCTCGCACCTGTTCCTGCAGCACATCGACTATGGCCGGTTCATCGATGTCTACCACCAGCGGATTACCGCGTTCCACGTCAAGGACGCCGAGTGGAATGCGAGCCCGAAGACCGGCGTCTACGCCGGTTACGTCGAGTGGATGGACCGGGCCGGCCGGTTCCGCTCGCCCGGGGACGGCGACATCGACTTCAATTTGATCTTCTCCAAGCTCGCCCAATACGGCTACGCGGGCTGGGCGTCGCTCGAGTGGGAGTGCTGCCTGAAGCATCCCGACGACGGCGCACGGGAAGGCGCTCAATTCATTCGCGACCACATCATCCGCGTGCAGTCGCGCGAGTTCGATGCGGGCATGAAGGGCCGGGGCAGCACGGCGCGCAATCGCAATATCCTTGGCCTCTACTGAGAAGGAGAGCGTCGCGGCTCGCTGGGTGTGCTTCTCCTCTTGGGACTTTCCGGACGATCAGCCTCACCGAGCGCGAGCGCACTGACGTCCGCGCGGTTGCGCGTCCGGGTGTCGTCGCAGTCGCTCGATATTGCGACGGCCAGCAAAAGCAAGGCGGCCTTCCCGAACGCTCGCTGATAGTCCGCCCGTATGTCGAGCCGCTCTTCGAACCACACGCCTTTGCGGGCGCGTGCGTCGCGGAGTACGATGAATTTCCCCCGCTTGCCCATGTGCGGGCTGGGCAATACCACGCCGCGCGGGCTGTTCCCGCCGAACACATAGGCGAGCGCCGTCACGGAACTCGACCCGAGCAGCGCGAGCGGAGGCTTGCCGTGGTCTGCAGCCGCGCCGAACACGAAGTAGAGTGCGAGCGCGCGGTCGTCCGCGCCGCGTCTGGTCAAGTCCGTCGCAGGGGCGCCCTCGGCAACCCGCCAGCGCCAGCGCGCCGTGCCGGCTCGCGCCTCTGCCACGCTCGCTGTGCGCCACAGAAGTCCGGCGGCCGAGTCCGCAACGACGCTCAGCGTCTCCCGGCTGCTCGCCTTGAACGCCGCAGGCGCAATTCCGGGGAAGCTTACGACTGTCCATCCGGCTTCCCGCAAGTCCGGCCCGAAGTCGATCGGCTCGGCCGCCGCCGCATTCGCGCGCCACAGCGTTGCCGCGGCGACGACGGCAGCCAGGGCGGTTCCGCTGCGGCAGCCAGAGGTCACGGCCTCTCACCACGATTGAAGCACTTGCGCGGGGCTCTTCGACGCAAGGATCCACCATGCATGGCCGATCTTCGACCATACGGCGGGTCGCCACAAAATTCTGGCACAACGGCTCCCATTCCGGACCTGGCATCGCAGAGCGCATCCTGATACACGTGTATTACACGATGTAATACAAGATGAGAAGCTGCCATGACCGTGACGGTTCGGCTCGATGCGGAAACGGAAGCGAGGTTGCGCCGCCTGCTCGTAGAGAAGGGGGGATCGCTCTCCGCCTTCGTGCGCGCGGCCATCATCGAGAAGTTGGAGCGCGAGGGGAAGAAGCCCACGCCTTACGAGCTTGGCAAGCACGTCTTCGGTCGCCGCTCCAGCCGCGAAGATCTGGCTGAAAACAGCGAGCGGATCCTGAGGGAGCGGTTCCGTGCCAAGCGTCGCGGTTGACACGGGGCCCCTGGTCGCCCTGTTCAATGGTCGCGATCGCCACCACGGCGCGGCCAAGGCCTTTCTGCAACGATCGAGCGGGGGGTTGGTCACAAATCCTGCTGTCATCACGGAGGTGACTTTTCTGCTCGATTTTTCCGTGGAGACCCAGACTGAATTCTTGCTCTGGGCGATCGGCGGCGTGGATATTGATCGTGAAACAGCCGCTGACTTGCCGCGCATCATCGAGATCATGAAAAAGTATGCCGATCTGCCGGCCGACCTTGCCGATGCTTCCCTTCTGGCACTGTGCGAGCGACGCCGTATCGCATCCATCGCTACGGTGGACAAACACTTCGATACCTACCGCACCTTGGATCGAAAGCGCGTGAAGAACGTGTTTTTCAACGCTTGAGGCGGCCGTGACGTCGTCGGAATTTGCCAATATTGCCGCCATCATCCTCGCCGCGGGGCGCTCCACGCGGATGGGTGCCGAGAACAAGCTCACGGCCGACCTCTCCGGCAAGCCGATGGTGCGCTGCGCGGCGCAAGCCGCGCTCGGCAGCCGCGCCCGGCCGGTCGTCGCGGTCGTCGGCCACGAGGCTGAGGCCGTTCGCGCCGCGCTTGCCGGCTTGGATGTCGGCATCGTCCACAACCCCGACTTCGCGACCGGGCTGGCCAGCTCGCTGAGGGCCGGCATCCGCGCCGTTCCGGCCGATTGCGGGGGCGCCCTGGTCCTGCTCGGCGACATGCCGCAGATCACGGCGGAGCACCTCGACCGCCTGATCGCCGCATTCGTGGCAGACGCCATTATCGTGCCGACGCAGGCTGGCAAGCGCGGCAATCCCGTACTGTGGCCGGCCGTCTACTTCGCGGAGATGCGGCAACTCGTGGGCGACGCGGGTGCACGCAGCCTCATGGCGGCGCATACCGATCAGGTGCGCGACGTCGATCTCGGCACGGATGCGATCTTCGCCGACGTTGATACGCCGGACGCGCTCGCGCGCCTGCGCCGCGACGGTTGACATCTGTCATCTCGGAATTCGCGCCAGCGAATTTCCGGAACCCAGCGCTATTTCTTGTTCAGCCGCGCGATCAGGCTCGAGGTATCCCAGCGGTTGCCACCCATCTTCTGCACGTCGGCGTAGAACGTGTCGATCAGGGCCGCCACCTCCATCTTGGCGCCGTTGCGCTTGGCCTCGTCCATGATGATGCCGAGGTCCTTGCGCATCCAGTCGACGGCAAAGCCGAAGTCGAACTTGCCCTCGTTCATGGTCTTCCAGCGGTTGTCCATCTGCCAGGACTGGGCGGCGCCCTTGGAGATGGTCTCCATCACCTTGGGGATGTCGAGGCCCGCCTTCTGCGCGAAAGCCAGGCCCTCGGACACGCCCTGCACGGTGACGGCGACGATCGCCTGGTTGACCATCTTGGTCAGCTGGCCGGCGCCCGCCGGCCCGATGAGCGTGACCATGCGGGCATAGTTGGAGATCACGGGCAGGGCCTTGTCGAAGGGGGCCTGGTCACCGCCCACCATCACCGTCAGCGCGCCGTTGACGGCGCCGGCCTGGCCGCCAGATACCGGTGCGTCGAGGAAGTCGAAGCCCTTGGCCTTGGCCGCCGCATACAACTCGCGCGCGATGTTGGCCGAGGCGGTGGTGTTGTCGATGAAAACGGCGCCCTTCCTGACCGCGCTGAACGCGCCCGCCGGGCCGAGCGTCACCGCGCGCAGGTCGTTGTCGTTGCCGACGCAGCAGAAGACAAAGTCGGCGTCCTTCGCCGCTTGGGCGGGGGTCGGCGCGGTCTTGCCGCCATGCTCCTTCACCCAGGCCTCGGCCTTGGCCCCGTTGCGGTTGTAGACGGTGAGGTCGTGGCCGCCCTTCTTGCGGATATGCCCCGCCATCGGGTAGCCCATGACGCCCAGGCCGATCCAAGCTACCTTCGCCATCTCGCATCCTCCTCGCTGCAACTCTTGTTCGAGGGGCGACTATTAGCGAATGCGATCAGGATTGTCAGGCGGTAATGGCGCCGCCGGTGCGGGCGCATGGGTGGGCTAATCAGCGTGGCTGCCGAACAGCAGGATCTGCTGCGCCGCCTCGTCGCTCGTGGGCACGCCGACGACGGCAGCGCCCAGGAGGGCTGCCGTGGCCGCCACGGCGAGCAGGAAGGTCTTGAGCGTCACAGCGCGCGTCTCCATGGGCGTCTGGCGATGCAAGGCATATGCCGCCAGCCGGTTCTTGCAGCAGACTACGTCGCCGGCCTTGAGCCGCTCCTGAACATCGCGTTTAGCTCGCATTCAGGAAGCGTTGGCGTTTCCGCGGGTTATGTGCTGATTGCGGCCCAGCTCTGCAACCCGGCGGTGGGCGCCGGAAATCGCCACGACAGCCGCGGTCGCCTCGCCTAGATTGGCGTCGCCTGCACGAGAAGAGATCATGGCCGCCCGCAAATCGATCAGCGCCGCACGGCTGCCCGAGACGTTGCCGGTCCGGCCCGACGACATCGAGGCCGCACGCGCGCGCCTGCGCGGTGCGATCGTGGAGACCGATTGCGACTTCAGCCGCACGCTGTCGGACATCCTCGGCTGCAAGGTCTGGCTGAAATTCGAGAACCTCCAGTTCACGGCCTCGTTCAAGGAGCGGGGCGCTCTGAACCGTCTCTCGGCGCTGACGGCGAAGGAGAGGAACCAGGGCGTGATCGCCATGTCGGCCGGCAACCACGCCCAGGGCGTCGCCTACCACGCCCATCGGCTCGGCATCCCAGCCACCATCGTGATGCCCGTCAACACGCCGACGGTGAAGGTCGTCAACACCCGCGGACACGGCGCCGAGGTGATCCTGAAGGGTGAGACGGTGGAGGAGGCCGCCGCCTTTGCCGGACGATACGGCCGCGACAAGGGGCTGACGTTCATTCACCCCTACGATGATCCCCTGGTGATCGCGGGGCAGGGGACCGTAGCATTGGAGATGCTCGGCAGCGCGCCGGAGATCGACACGCTGGTCGTGCCGATCGGTGGCGGCGGGTTGATCTCGGGCATCGCCGTTGCGGCCAAGGCGCTGAGGCCCGACACCCAGGTGATCGGCGTGCAGGCGGCGCTCTACCCCTCCATGTACAACCTGGTCAAGGGCGCGCACCTCCCCATGGAGGGCGATACGCTGGCCGAAGGCATTGCCGTCAAGGCGCCGGGCCGCATCACGGCGGCGATCGTGCGCCGGCTGGTCGACGACATCATCCTGGTCTCCGAGCCCGAGATCGAGCACGCCGTGAGCCTGCTGATCAACATCGAGAAGACGGTGGTCGAAGGGGCTGGTGCGGCCGGCCTGGCCGCGGCACTGAAGGACCCCGCCCGCTTCAAGGGGCGCACGCTGGGCTTCGTGCTCAGCGGCGGCAACATCGACACGCGGCTGCTGGCCAGCGTGCTGACCCGCGAGCTGGCGCGCGAAGGCCGCCTCACCCAGCTCGGCATCGATCTGGTCGATCGGCCGGGAACGCTCGCCAAGGTCGCCAACATCCTGGCCGATGCCGGCGCCAACATCGTCGAGGTCACGCACCAGCGCGTGTTCTGCGATCTGCCGGCCAAGCGTGCCTTGCTCGACGTCGTCATCGAGACGCGCGATCGCCAGCATCTCGATGAAACAGTGGTGCTGCTGAGATCGGCGGGCCTGACCGTCACGCTCGGCAACAACACGGGAGGACAGCGCTGATGGAAGGCGCCCGCATGACCGTGCAGAACATTGCGACCGTCGACATCCTGCGCCAGCTCGAGCGCAAGGTGTTGTGGCTCTCCTCCTACATGATCCACCACGCCAACCACGAGGTGGACCGCGGCGACGGGCTGAAGGTGGGTGGGCATCAGGCGTCGTCCGCTTCGCTGGTGACGCTGATGACGGCGCTCTACTTCCACATCCTGCGGCCCGAGGACCGCGTCGCCGTCAAGCCGCATGCGAGCCCCGTGTTCCACGCCATCCAGTACCTGCTCGGCAACCAGAGCCTCGACAAGCTGCAGAATTTCCGCGCCTTCGGCGGTGCGCAGTCCTATCCCTCGCGCACCAAGGACAAGGACGATGTCGACTTCTCCACGGGCTCGGTGGGCCTCGGCGTGGCGGCGACCGGCTTTGCCAGCCTGGTGCAGGACTACGTGCACGCCAAGGGCTGGAGCCGCGACTGGCCCAAGGGCCGCATGATCGGCATCATGGGCGATGCCGAGATCGACGAAGGCAACGTGCACGAGGCGCTGCTCGAATACTGGAAGCACGGCCTCGAGAATTGCTGGTGGATCATCGACTACAACCGCCAGAGCCTCGACTCCGTCGTCTCCGACCGGCTGTTCATGAAGATGGCGGCGCTGTTTGAGAACCTCGGCTGGAGCGTCGTGCTGCTCAAGTACGGCAAGCTGCTGCAGGCGGCCTTCGCCGAGCCCGGCGGCGAGCGCCTGCGGCAGTGGATCGACGACTGCCCCAACATGCTCTACTCGGCGCTGGTGTTCCAGGGCGGCGCCGCGTTCCGCCGCCAGCTCGAGGAGGACCTCACCGGCTATCCCGACACGCTCGCAATACTGCGCCGGCACGACGATGCCGCGCTCGCCCGGCTCATGACCAACCTCGGCGGGCACGATCTGCAGGCCATCCTCGAAGCTTTCGCGGACGTGCCGCAGGACCAGCCGGTGTGCTTCATCGCCTACACCATCAAGGGGTTCGGACTGCCGTTCCAGGGCCACAAGGACAACCACGCCGGCCTCATGACCAAGACGCAGATGAGCGAGCTGCGCGCGCGCGAGGGCATCAACCAGGGCGAGGAATGGGACCGGTTTGCCGGGCTGGCACTGCCGCCGGCGCAGCTCGAGCAGTTTCTGCGGGACGTGCCCTTCGTCAAGCGCGGTACGCGCCGGCTGCAGGCGGCGCGCGTGGCCGTCGATCCCTTTCCCAAGATCGAGATCAAGGGCCAGATGTCGACGCAAGCCGGTTTCGGCCGCGTGCTCGACGAGATCGCCCGTGCCGCTGGCCCGCTGGCGGACCGCATCGTCACGACATCGCCGGACGTCACCGTCTCGACCAACCTCGGCCCGTGGGTGAACCGGCGCGGCCTGTTCTCGCTGGCGAGCCAGGAAGACCTGTTCCGCGAGCGCGGGCTGATGTCGCCGCAGCGCTGGGAGATGAGCCCGCGCGGCCAGCACTTCGAGCTCGGCATCGCCGAGATGAATCTGTTCCTGATGCTGTCCGCATTGGGGCTGTCGCACTCCCTGTTCGGGGAGCGGCTGCTGCCGGTCGGCACGCTCTACGATCCGTTCATTTGCCGCGGCCTCGATGCCCTCAACTACGCCTGCTACCAGGACGCGCGCTTCATCGTCGCCGGCACCCCGGCCGGCATCACCCTGGCGCCCGAGGGAGGTGCGCACCAGTCGATCGGCACGCCGCTGATCGGCATGGCGCAGGATGGGCTCGCCTCCTTCGAGCCGGCCTACGTCGACGAGCTGGCCGTCATCATGCAGTGGGCCTTCGATTACATCCAGCGCGAGGCGGACGAGGACCGCGAGGAGCGCTGGCATCGCGACGAGAAGGGCGGCTCGGTCTACCTGCGTCTGTCGACGCGGCCGCTCGATCAGCCCTCCCGGCCCATATCGCAGGAGCTGCGCGAGGCCATCATCGACGGTGGCTACTGGCTGCGCCGGCCCGATCCCGGCACGGAGCTCGCCATCGTCTACACCGGCGCGGTCGCACCGGAAGCCATTCAGGCGGCGGGACTGCTGAGCGAGGACCACCGCGGGGCGGGCGTGCTGGCGGCGACGTCCGCGGACCGGCTCTCGGCCGGCTGGCACGCGGCGCAGCGGGCCCGCGAGCAGGGCGACCGCGCCGCAAGCTCGCATGTGGAGGCGCTGCTTGCCGCGCTGCCGCGGGACGCGGCGATCGTCACCTTGACGGATGCGCATCCCGAAGCGCTGTCGTGGATCGGCGGCGTGCGTGGCCACCGCGTGCGCGCGCTCGGCGTCGAGCACTTCGGCCAGTCCGGCTCGATCGGCGAGCTCTACGGCCACTACGGCCTCGACGTGAACGCCATCCTCACCGCCGCCGAAGGCATTACGGGCCGCCCGGTGCGGTACCGGTTCCTGCAGAAGTGATGTACTCTGGCGACCAGCAGGTTCACACCAGAGCCGCGTAGCATTGCAGAAGGGCCCAATGATCAAGCAATTCACTGCAATCATCGAGCGCGAGAATGAGGGCTACGTGGCGCTTTGTCCCGAGCTTGATATCGCCAGCCAAGGCGGCACGATTGAAGAAGCACGCGCCAACTTGCAGGAGGCCTTGGAGCTGTTTCTCGAGACGGCATCGCCGGAAGAGATGGCACAGCGACTTCGGGAAGAGATATACGTCACGCGGGTCGAGGTAGCGGTTGGGTAAGCTGCGGGTCCTATCCGGTCGGGAAACCTGCGAAATACTCGCGACACATGGCTTTGCCGAAGTGCGCCGCCGCGGCAGTCATATCGTCATGCAGAAAGCATGGGCCGGCGGCACTATCACTGTTCCCGTTCCTGACCACCACGAATTGCGCGCGGGCACTTTGCGGGCCATCGTCCGCCAGAGTGGGATACCGCGGGGCGAATTCGAGTCGTGACCGCAGCGCAGGCAAGGAAGCCGCAATGGAAAGGCGCCCACGCAACGCGCTGCGCTTTGGGGGAAGCAGGTGGGGGCAAGGCCGTCAGGTCAGGTCCGCCGCTCCCGTAGGAGCTATCGGCTAGGAGGCATGCTGCCAAGCCCCGAGCGCGGCGAACAATACGGGAGGACCATCGGGCCTTGCCCCGACACCCGTGGGACGAAGGTTTCGTGACATTGAGGCGGAACTTGGGCTGGCGCCGCCAGACCAGCGCACAAGCGGCCGCTCGTCACGTGTTCTATGGC
>Ga0247727_10002257_pt1 | contig 44431 bp, 47 predicted proteins | sample WisWelCaveWW1625_FD_202498 | JGI IMG/M metagenome (GOLD analysis project Ga0247727, IMG submission 202498) | Biofilm microbial communities from Wishing Well Cave, Virginia, United States - WW16-25 | ecosystem: Environmental > Aquatic > Deep subsurface > Groundwater > Cave microbial mat | place...
GATCAGGGGCGAAGAGCCGTGTGCGGCCTCACGCGTACGCGCCTGAGGGGGAAGGCGTTCAGGGGTGCGGCAGGCGGCGTGGGAGGATACGTAGCAGGGTCGGAACGAAAAGGGAACATGTATTCGCGGGGCTGTGGAGAAGTGTGCTTCTGGAAAGCACTCCACACCAAGAAGACCCCCACCCCTAGCCCCTCCCCGCAAGGGGGAGGGGAACCCATCCGGGGCAACTCTTGGAAGACATCTGCACCCTGGGCGATGACCGGACAGGGCGAATCATGCGACTCTGGCGCCCTACTCGAGGGGTGGACGATCATGCGCGCCTGTCTGGCCTTGGCGACTGGGGTTGCGGCCCTGGCTCTATTCGGTGTGCCGGCGACGGCCGGCGGCTTTACCGTGGAGGTGGCCCCCCGCGCGCATTACGTCCACCGCTTCTGGGGCCCGCGCGAGACGTGGCGCTTTTCGGAGTTCCGCGAGCATGGGCGGCTGAGCCTGGGGCCGCGCTATCACTACCGCATCCAGCGGCCGGGCTTCGACCTCCAGCGCTCGCGGTCCGCACCGCCGCTCGTGCCGCGGCACGAGCCGATCAAGTAGCCCCAGCACGCGCTGCGCTCCCGGGCCGCCGCGCCTCACGCCTCCTTGACGTCGTCGGACCAGGAGAAATTGGGGCCGCAGCAGCTGACGAAGCGCAGCGTCGTCTTGCCGACGCGGATGAGATCGTTCGGCTTCAGCTCCGTCGGCACGAGCACCGGCTGGCTGCCCAGCCGGATGATATTGGCCTTGCCGCCGTGCTGCAGATAGAAGCGGCGCTGCTCCTCGTCGTAGGTGATGAAGGCGTGCTCCTCGCGCGAGATGGACTCGTCGCCGAAGCTCAGGCTGATGCGCTGACCAGGGTCGCGGCCGACGGAGTTCATGCCGACGTACACCGGGCGGAAGCCGCCGCGGCCGGGACCCTTCACCACCACCACCCAACCCGCGACCGGCTCGGTCTCGATGTTCTCGCTGCGGATGTAGGCGGTCTTGGGCGACGCCGGCCGCATGGCCGTGGCGCCCTTGAACTCGCTCAGCGGCTGCAGGGGGGTGCCGCCCATGAGACGCGTGCGGCTGCGTGCGGCGAGGTCGGCGGGCGATGGCGGTGCCGCGGCCGTGGGCGCGTTCGGCGAGGCAGCCGGTGCCCCACCGGCCGCAAGCTCGTCCCTGAGCCGGTTGGAAGCCGCAGGCGGCGGCGCGGCATACTGCGCGCCGGCGGCGCCCTGATCCAGCATGGCGATCGGGGTGTTGACCTTCACCGCCGGGCTGCCCGCCGCGACCAGCAGCTTGGTGATCTTGCCGCCCTCGATCGCCTCGATCTCGACGGCCGCCTCATCCGTCTCGACCTCGGCGATGATGTCGCCCGCGCTGATCTGCTGGCCTTCCCGGACCAGCCACTTTGCGATCTTGCCCTCGTCGTTGCTGGAAAACAGCTGGGGCATCTTGATTTCGATTACGGCCATTGCCTGGGGTCTCTCGTTGGTTTCCCGGCCAGTGTAGCGCGGACCGGCGCAGCAAGGAACCGCGCGGATACAGTTGCTCGCCGTGCGCTCAATTGCCGACCCGCGGCAGCATCTGCGGCAGGGGCTCCACCCGCTCCATCGGCGGGGCCCGGGACGCCGGCGGCGGCACGTACTGGCGCTCGTGCGGCGGCGGCGGGCTGGTGAGCACCGGCGGCACGACGATGACGACCGGAGGGCGTGGGGGGTGGTTGGGGGGCGCCGGCTGGCTCGGCTGCGCGCTCGCAGGCGCAATGGAGCCGAGCGCAGCCAGCAGGATCAGGAGGGTTCGCATGGCAATCATCGCATGTCGCCTGGCCGCGGGTCTCGTCATTATATGGGGCCGCAGGCCGGCCGGGTGAAGGGCCGACCGCCCGATCAGAAGCGCTTGTCCGCCATGAAGATGCGCGCCGCCATGCGGGCGGGGGGCGCCAATCGTTGCAGCAGCGACGCAAGCTCGGCCCGCTCGACCACGAGCAGCGCCCCCTCGGTGATGCGCAGGCCCTCGATCGGGATGCCGCGGCCGACGAAGAACTGGCCGTTGACCGGCACACCGGCAGGGTCGACGGCCGCATAGGGCGCCAGCGCCTCGAACCGGTCGGGCGGCAGCAGGAACCCGATCTCCTCGTGCACCTCGCGGCTGACGCATTCGCGGAAGGTCTCGTCGCCCTCACGCTGGCCGCCGAACATGCCGATCATGCCGGGATAGAGGATGCCGGGCACGTCGTCGCGCTGCTGCAGCAGCAGCCTGCCGCAGACGCTGATCAGCACGGCCGAAGCGAAATCGCGGTGCAGCTCACCCATGCGCTGAATGCCTTTCGCAAGCCCCGGTTGCAAGCCCCGGGCCATGACGGCGCACAGCCTGATAGGCCGAAGCATTGCGACCATGCAACGCCGCGCGTCGACGCGGGGTTCGCAAGCGCGCCAATCACCGCCGCGGCTCGGTCGGCATCGCGCGGGCCGGAGGCGGCCGCAAAAGGGCTTGGACACATGCCGCCCGCCGACCGATGATCGGCCTCCCGCACCGAGGTCCGTTCCATGCCAGCCCTGCCCGCAAAAGCCCGAGTGGTGATCATCGGCGGGGGCGTGGTCGGCTGCTCGGTCGCCTACCATCTGGGCAAGCTCGGCTGGCGCGACGTGGTGCTGCTGGAGCGCAAGCAGCTGACCTCGGGGACGACGTGGCATGCCGCGGGCCTGATCGGGCAGCTGCGCGCGACCATGAACATGACCAGGCTCGCCAAATACACCCAGGAGCTCTATGGCGCGCTCGAGGCCGAGACCGGCATCGCCACGGGCTTCAAGCGCAACGGCTCGATCAGCATCGCGCTCACCGATGAACGGCTGGAGGAGTTGCGGCGCGGCGCCTCGATGGCGCGCGCGTTCGGCGTCGAGATCGAGACCATCTCGGTCGCAGAGGCCGGCGCCAGGCACCCCTTGCTCAACACCGACGGCGTGGTCGGCGCGGTCTATCTGGCGATGGACGGCCAGGGCGACCCCGCCAACATCGCGCTCGCCCTCGCCAAGGGCGCGCGCCAGACCGGCGTCGCGATCTTCGAGGCGACCAAAGTCACCGGCATCAGCCAGGACAAGGGCCGCGTGACGGGTGTCGTCACCGAGCGCGGGCCGATCGCGGCAGAAGTCGTCGTCAACTGCGCCGGCATGTGGGGCCGCGAGGTCGGGCGGATGGCCGGCGTCAGCCTGCCGCTGCAGGCGTGCGAGCACTTCTACATCGTCACCGAGCCGGTGCCGGGCCTGTCGCGCCAGCTGCCGGTGCTGCGCGTGCCCGACGAATGCGCCTACTACAAGGAGGACGCCGGCAAGATCCTGCTGGGCGCCTTCGAGCCCACAGCCAAGCCCTGGGCGCGCGACGGCATCCCCGACGACTTCTGCTTCGACCAGCTGCCCGCGGACGTGGAGCATTTCGCCCCGATCCTGGAAAAGGCGACCCGGCGCATGCCGATGCTGGAGAAGGTCGGTATCCGCACGTTCTTCAACGGTCCCGAGAGCTTCACCCACGACGTGCGCTACCTGCTGGGCGAGACCATCGAGCTCGAGAACTTTTACGTCGCCTGCGGCTTTAATTCCGTCGGCATCCAGTCGGCGGGCGGGGCCGGCAAGGCGCTGGCGGAATGGATCGTTGGCGGCGCGCCGCCGTTCGACCTGTGGGACGTGGACGTGCGCCGCACGTTTCCGTTTCAGGCGACGAAGACCTTCATCCAGACGCGGGTCAGCGAGAGCCTCGGCCTGCTCTACGCCGATCACTTCCCCTATCGCCAGTATGCGACTGCCCGCGGCGTGCGCCACACGCCCTGCTACGAGCAGCTCGAGGCCAACGGCGCCTGCTTCGGCGAGACGGCCGGCTGGGAGCGGCCGCATTGGTTCGTGCCCAAGGAGGACCGGGCGCGCGGGGTCGTGCCCGAATACCGGTACGGCTGGCAGCGGCAGAACTGGTTTGCCTACACGGCCGCCGAGCACATGGCCGTGCGCACCGCGGTCGGGCTGTTCGACATGTCGCCATTCGGCAAGTTCCGCGTCGAGGGGCGCGACGCCGAAGCCGTGTTGCAGCGGCTGTGTGCCAACGACGTGGCCGTGCCGCCCGGGCGCATCGTCTACACGCAGTGGCTCAACGACAAAGGCGGGATCGAGGCGGACCTCACCGTGACCCGGCTCGGCGAGACGTCGTTCCTCATCGTCACCTCCGCGGCCACGACCGCACGCGATCTCGCCTGGCTCCAGGCACATGTGCCGGAGGACGCCCACTGCATCGCGCTCGACGTCACGAGCGGGGAGGCCTGCCTCGCCGTCATGGGACCCGCATCGCGCGCACTGCTGCAGGCACTGACACCGGCGGACCTCGCCAATGCGGCGTTCCCGTTCGGCACCTGCCAGACGATCGAACTCGGCATGGCCCTGGTGCGCGCGCACCGCATCACCTATGTGGGCGAGCTCGGCTGGGAGCTCTATGTGCCGACCGAGTTCGCGCGCGGCGTGTTCGATCTGCTGCTCGCCGCCAGCGCGGCGCATGGCCTGCGGCTGTGTGGCGTCCAGGCCATGGATTCGCTGCGCCTGGAAAAAGCCTATCGGCACGTCGGCCACGACATCGGCATCGACGACCACGTGCTCGAAGCGGGCCTGGGCTTCGCCGTGAAGCCGGACAAGCCGAGCGGGCGTTACGGCGCGTTCATCGGGCGCGAGAGCGTCTTGCGCAAGCAGCAGGCCGGAGTGACGCGGCGCCTCGTCCAATTCCAGCTGAAAGACCCAGCGCCGCTGCTCTATCACACCGAGCCGATCGTCAGGGACGGCAAGGTGGTGGGCTATCTCACGTCGGGAAACTACGGGCACGCCCTGGGCGCGGCGATCGGCCTGGGCTATGTGCCCTGGACGCCCGGCACGCCGGACGACGCGCTGCTCGCGGCGCGCTACGAGATCGAGGTGGCGGGAGAGCGGGTGTCGGCGATCGCAAGCCTCAGGCCGCTCTACGATCCGACCGGAGCGCGCATTCGCCAATGAGGCGCATGCCGGCCCGCTGCGGCTGGACGTCAGGCACGCCAGCGCATGAGCAGGACCAGCATGAACAGACAGACGACGACCAGGAAATACCCCAACTCCGCGTCGAAGGAGCGGGGACCTGCGGCAGCGAGTTGGACCAGGGGTTGCATCGTTCAGCGGTGTCGCCGCGGCGATCACCGCCGCCGGCCCACTACGCCACAGCCATATTACAGTTTTGCGACAGCCGGCGCGGGCATGACGTCGAGATTGGCGGAGCGCGACAGGGGGCACTCCGGCTTGTCAGATTGGACCAAGCGCATTTGGCATGATTGCCGTTCAGAGCTTGGGTGCGGACAAGCTGCAGGTGGCATTGGACCTGGGGGTCCGAGCGTGCATAGATTGAGACATGGATGGGCCATTGAGGCAGCGCGCGCGATGACCGCCAAGCTCTTGCGCTTTGCACTCCTGCCCTGGTGGCTGGTGCAGGTGCTGACGACGGGCAAGTCCTTCAAGGACAACCCCATCATCGGCAACCGCTGGCTCAACCGCTGGGGCCTGCATGTGTGGCGCATCCGCCTCGCGCACGCCATTACGCGGCTGCGCTGGTGGGTGCTGTCGCCGCTAGTCAGCCGGGAGCACCGCCGCCAGCTCGACGAGCAGGGCTTCGTGCAGATCGAGAATTTCCTGCCCGAGGCGGAGTTCCAGCGCCTCAGGGCCGAGCTGTTGGCGCTCGACCGGCCGGACGCGCCGGGCGAGGTGCGCGAGTGCATCCAGGGCGACACGCTGACGCTGGTGATGCTGCTCGACCGCGGCACGCTGGCGGCGCTGCCGGCCTGCCGCGCGCTGGTCCGGAATACCACGTTCCGCCGACTCTGCATGTATGGCGGGGCGCATCTCAAGGCGCCGCTCGTGTTCGCGCAAACCGTGAAGAACCAGTACGTGCCGGGCGGCGCCGATCCGCAGAAGGACTTTCATTCCGATACCTTCCATCCAACCATGAAGGCGTGGCTCTTCATCGACGACGTCGATGACACGAACGGGCCCTTCACCTTCGTGCCCGGCTCCCACCGCCCAACGCCCGAGCGCCTCGAGTGGGAGTACGCGCAGAGCCTCATCGCCTCGGGCGCAGCGGGCGAGGGCAACCGATACTCGGCCAAGGGCTCGCTGCGCCTCGAGGAGAAAGACCTCGCGGCCATGGGCTTGCCGCCTCCGATCTCCTTCAAGGTCAAGGGCAACACCCTCGTCGTCGCCAACACGCATGGCTTCCATCGCCGCGGCTCGGCGACGGGGAGGAGCAGCCGCCTCGCCATCTACGCCTCGAGCCGGTCCAATCCCTTCAATCCGTTCCCTGGCCTTGCGCCGGCGCTCGTCGGCGAGATGGAGGCGCAGCTGCTCAAGGCCTCCTGGCGCATCCTGGACCGCAAGGCGAGGAGGCGCGGGTACCTGTCGAGCTGGCACCTCGTGCCGAGCGGCAAGCTGTACGAGTAGGCGGATCGTCCATTGCCCGGCGACACATCACCTCGTTGCACACATGCACCAACGAAGTGCACAACACGCGTCAACCCAATGCAGGAGTAGGGTCGTGAACGTAGCGAACATCCTTGCGGTAAAGGGTTCCGCCGTCGTCACAATCAAGCCATCGGATACAATTGAAGTGCTGTCCCAGCGCCTGCGCGAAAAGCGCATCGGCGCGGCAATCGTCAGCAGCGATGGACAGACGATCGACGGTGTGATTTCAGAACGAGATATCGCCTATGGCCTGGCCGTGCACAAAGGCGATCTGCACACGCTGCCTGTTTCGACGCTCATGACCAAGACTGTGATCGTGTGTTCTCCCAACGATAAGATATCGGACGTCGCATCGACCATGCTGGCTCGGAATGTTCGACATCTTCCGGTGAAAGAGGAGGAGCGCCTAGTTGGCATGATCAGCATCCGTGACGTCCTGAATTTGCGTGTCGACGAGCTTCAACGCCAGGCTAGCCTATTGCGCGCGTTTGCAAGTGAGGCGGACCGGGATCGCCCGATGGATCGTTGACACGCCGACGCCGCGACAGCCAAGAACATGCCCGCAGCGAGGTGACCGGATGGCGCAGACCGGCCTGCCGAACGATATCATCGTCGCCGACACGGCGACCAAGCTGGGGCCCCAGGCCAGGGGCGCGGTGATCGTCACCGGCTCGCACGGGGGCCGTTACGCCGCCTATCTCACGCTCAAAATGCATCCGCGCGCCGTCATCCACAACGACGCCGGCGTCGGCAAGGATGCGGCCGGAATTGCCGTGATCGGCATGGCCGAGGCGCTGGGCGTGGCCGCCGCCACGGCATCGCACGCGAGCTGCCGCATCGGCGACGCCGGCGACATGTTGGCGCGCGGCGTGGTCAGCCACGCCAACGCGCTGGCCCGCGCGCTCGGCGTCGTTGCCGGCATGGGATGCCGCGAGGCGAGCCTGCGCCTCGTCGCGGCCCGCGCCGGCAACCGCGACCCCGAGCCCTGCGGCGAGACACGCCGCGTGCTGCAGGAGGCACCGTGGCGCCGGCGCATCGTGCTGATCGACTCGGCCTCCCTGATCAGCGCCGAGGACGCGGGCCAGATCATCGTCACCGCCTCGCACGGCGCGCTGGTGGGCGGCAACGCGCGCATGGCGCTGCAGGCGGACGGCTTCGCGGCCGTGTTCAACGACGCGGGCGTAGGCATCGACGACGCCGGCATCTCGCGCCTGCCTGCCCTCGACGGCCGCGGCGTTGCCGGTTTGACGGTGTCGGCCGCCTCGGCCCGTATCGGTGATGCCGCCTCGGCCTATGCCGACGGGGTGATCTCCCACGTCAACGAGACGGCGCAGCGCCGCGGCGCTCGCGTCGGCGAGCCGCTCGAGGCCCGGCTGCTGGCGTGGGCCGTTCTGCCTTGACGAAATCATCCCCGACGGCGCTCACGGCCCTGGCAGGACCTGCCGATAGAATTCGCGCGCATCCTGCGCAAGGGCGCTCCGCGAGCCGGACCGCAGGTACATCATGTGCCCGCCGCGGTAGACCTTCAGCTCGATCGGCCGAGCGGTGTCGATCGGCGCGAGCTGGTCGATCAGGTAGCGCGAGACGCTGTAGGGCGTGACGAGATCGGTGTAGCCGTGAGCGATCAGGACGCCGAGCGAGGGGTTGCGCATGCGCGCCTTCTGCAGCTGATCGATCGCGCCGGCAAAGCCCTGCCGCGTCGGCGACGTGCCGTAGTCCCAGTGCCCGCTCACCTCGCGGTTGAGCAGCCGATAGGGGAGATCCGTGCGGTAGCCGAGGTCGGCGCGCGCATACTGCGTGAAGGCCGGCTCGAGCACCGATACGGCGCCATCCAGGATCGGATCGAAGCGGATGCCGCTGCCGCGCGGCACCGGCGCGCTGACGAGGGCGTCGTAGTGGCTGAGCGCGCGATCGCTGCGCTTCTCGTACTCGCGCGTGAAGGTGCGTGCGGTGACGCGGCCGCGATGGCGCCGGATCACGTCGGGCGCGAGGCCGGTGTGGCGCGCCAGCTGGGCGTTGATGTCGGGATCGTTCCTCAGCCCCGAGGCCAGGTGCACGAGATAGGCGCCGCGCGCGAACTGCTCGACCTGCGGCAGGGCATCGAGGGAGGCTGCCAGCCCGTCGCGCAGCTCCAGGTTGGCGGCGGCGAGCGAGGGCAGCAGCAGCGCCAGCGGCAGCAGCGCGAACCGATTGGCCCGCAGCATGGAGAACTCGAGCGCCGGCGAGATCAGCACGGCGCCCCGCACCGACAGCCCGCTGCCGAGCAGCCGCTCGGCCAGCAGGGCGGCGCGAAAGCCGCCATAGCTTTCGCCCGCCAGGAACACGGGCGCCAGCATGCGGCCTGCGCGCGTCAGGTAGCGGCGCACGAAGTCCGCCATCGCGTCAGCGTCCTTGTCGACGCCGAAGAAGGCCCGGTCGGCCTCGTCGGTGCCCGCGGCGCTGCGGCTGTAGCCGGTGCCGACGGGATCGACGAACACGAGATCGGTGAAGTCGAGCCAGGTGTCGGGATTGTCGCCGAGTTGCACCGGCCGCACGGCGTCGGCGCCATTGTCTGCGAAGGTGACGACGCGCGGCCCCAGGGCGGCCAGGTGCAGGAACGCGGACGCGGCGCCCGGGCCGCCATTGAACACGAACGTCACCGGACGCGGCTGCGGGGCGTCGGCGAGCGTGTAGGCGACGAAAAAGATGTGGGCCGTCACCTCGCCCTTGGCGCCCAGCAAGGGCACGGCGCCCGCGGTAGCGGTGAAGCCCAGGCGCTTGTCGGCCGGGCCGATGGCGTGGGTGGAGGTCGCGTCGGGCGGCAGCAACCCCGCGGGCTCGGGCTTCTCGACGGCGGCCTGAGGCGCGGCCGGTGCTTGTGCGAAGGCGGGCTGCGCGGCCAACAGCACCGCCAGCAGGGTCGATGCGCCGATCCTTGCCAAACTGCGGGGCCAACCTGCCATCTCGCGCCATCCCAGGTGCGCGGCGGCTCGCAATCGCCGCCGCGCCACGAGACTAGCCGGCGCCCGCGCTGTGGCCTAATGACGAATTGGCAAGGTCCCCGCCCGGAAGCGATCAGCCGGCATGCCGCTCGCCCAGGCGAGCGCGCAGAGCGTCGAACATGGCGAGCTGCGCGGGCAGCAGGTTGCGCGCCTGGTCGCGGCGCACGAAGATCTTGAACATCGCCTCGCCGGCCGCGTTGAAGAACTGCAGCGAGCGTGACGGCCGGCCCATGAACGGCCGGCTGACGAACACGATGTGCGTGCAGTTCTCCGCCTTCAGGTGGCCGCCGATCGGGCTGTCGCCGTGCAGGTTGTAGTAGCCGCGGCCGAAGGTGCCCGGCGGCACCGGCCCGGCGCATTCCAGCACGATGTCGGGCGTGTGCACGATGAACAGCACCTCGCCCCAGCCGGTCAGCTCGGCCATCACCTCCTCGAACAGCGCGCCCGGCAGGATCGTGCGGTGCTCGGCCGGGAGCGCCTGCACGACGTCGAAGGTGGAGACGGCATACTCCCGCGCGATCTGCTCCAGCACGCCGTCGGCGCTTTGCGCCAGCCGCTCGGCCAGCGCAGGACGCGGCCCGGCGGCCGCCGGCACCGTGCTCATGGCCCGCCCCCGGCTCACTCGGCCGCCAGCCGCCGCACGGCGCCGTCGGCCTTCACCTCCTGGATGACGTGGAAGCCCTCGAACTCGGGGTGGCCGAGCGTGGTCGGCTTGCCGCCGCCGGCGCGCGCGTGCGCCTTGCGGAAGGCCTCCGACTTGGTCCAGCCCTCGAAGTCGGCGTGCGAGCGCCAGAGCGTATGCGAGGAATAGAGGATGTGGTCCTCGCGCTCGGGCCCCTTGAGCAGATAGAAGGAAACGAATCCCGGCAGCTCGTGCAAATAACTCTCGCGGCTGAACCACACGTTCTCGAAGTCCTGCGTGCAGTCCTTCAAGACCTTGAACCTGTTCATGGCGATGTACATCGTGGCTTCTCCTTCAGCGCGACCGATGGTCGAAACGGCGGCGGCAAGCTGGCCCTTGCCGATAGTCCCGCGACTGCAACTTGCCGCCGCCGGCGAGGCTCCGGTGAGACGTGGCAGATCACCGGAGGCCAAGACCTGTGGTCCCGTGGAAGGATGGCGGCGCCGGGCACGGCTCGGCGATTGCGTCGATCGATGTCGTGCCGGCGCCACCTTCACCACCTGAACGTTGCGTTGGCCGAGAACGTCCGGCCCGGCGCCCGCAATAGCTCGAGGTTCGTGTTGGTGCTCAACACGCCGACGACGTCCTGCGGGTTGAAGTAGCTCGCGTCGAAGATGTTGAACACCCCGGCATTGAAGGTGAAGGAGGGCGCCACCTCGTAAGACACCAGCGCATCGAGCATCGTGTGCGCGTCGGGCTTCACGTAGTTCGGCTCGCTGACCCGGTTCTTCTCCGCCACGAAGCGCGTGCGGAACTCGCCGCCCCATCCCGAATTCAGACTGCGATAGCGAACGCCGGCAACGGCCGTGAACGGGTCGACGGAGTCGAGCGGCTTGTTGGTCTCCTCGTTTTCCCCGCGGGCGTACGCAAACGAGCCGAACAGCGCCCACTGCGGAATGAACTTCCACTCGCCCTTGCCCTCGAAGCCCCAGATCGTGACGTTGGAGATGTTCTGGTACTGGAAGTTTATGAGGGGGGTTGCGGGAGGCTGCGAGACCACCACCGTATCGATGAAGTCCTGGTACATGTTGTAGAAGGCCGATACCTGGAAGCTCGAGCCGTTCCGGAAGCGGCCGCGCAGGCCGCCCTCGAAGCCGTCGCTCGTTTCCGGGCTCAGGTTGCCGTTGGGCAGGATCTGGTAGCCCTGGAGCGGGTTGGTGAAGCCGAAATTCGCATTGTCATAGGGCGGCGCGCGGAAGCCCCTCGCATACTGGCCAAACAGCCGATAGGTGTCGTTGAGATCATAGGTGGCGCCCAGCTTGGGCGAGATCGCCGTCTCCTGCTGATCGTGGATGGCAAATCCGCCCGTGTTCGAATTGGCGAACGCGGCGTCGGGGTTCACTTTCAGGCCGAAGAAGTCGAACCGCACGGCGGGGATAATCCGCAGCGCACCATATCGCGCAATGTCCTGGAAATAGAGCGCCGCCTGGGTCGTGTCCGTGTCCGGGAAGTTCTTGTTGGGGAAGGTTTCCCCAGCGACCGTGGTCGTCGTTACGTTGGTGACGAGGTTGGTCTCATAGCGGAACCTCGGCCGCGACGTGGACGTGAAGTCGACCGTCGCGCCGTAGGTGAAGAAGTGCTCGCCGCCGAGCAGCCGACGTTTGGCCGCGAACTGCAGCTCGCCCCCGTAGATGGTCTGCTCGTAGTCGAGGTCCGTAAAGCGGTAGCGCGCCTGCCCCGCCGAGATCCGACGCTGCTGCGTGATCTCCTCGCGGTTGACGTCGGTCATGTAGATCTTGGCCTTGAAGGCATCGGCGAACCACACCCGGACCGGCGCGTTCCAGTCCAGGCTCAGACGCCGCCGCACGCTCTCGTCGTCGCCTTCGGAGGACCGCACCGTGGCGGTGAGATCGGTCAGCAGCGTGGTGCCCACCTCCTTGCGGGTTTGCTCTCCGGTCAGCGTGAACTGGCCCATCCCGCTGGTGTTGTGGACGATCTTGCTCAGGACGTTGGTGGTCGTGTAGTCCTGCGGGTTGGGGTTGCGCTTCTTGCTGTTGATGTCGCGCTCTTCGCCCCAGCGGCGCGTAACCAGCACCATCGACTCGACCGCGCCGATGCGGCTGGCGCCCGTCACCGTCGAGTAGACGCTCTTGTCGAGACTGTCGTAGCCGCCCTTGATCGAGAAGTACCAGTTCTTGCCGACCAGATCCAAGTAGTCGGCCGGGTCCTTGGTGATGAAGGCGACCACGCCGCCGATGGCGTCGCTGCCGTAGAGCGCCGAGGCCGGTCCGCGAATGATCTCGACGCGCTTCAAAGCATCATAGTCGATGAAGTCGCGCGTATAGGTGCCCGCTCCGATATTGCTGCCGGGGAAGTCAGGCACCTTCAAACCGTCGATCTCGATACGCACGCGGTTCTCGCCGATGCCGCGGATGACGAAGTTGGTGGCGCCCGTTCGCGTGGGTTGATTGCCCACCGATATGCCCGGCTCATCACGAATGAAATCGCGCGCACTGTTGATGTTCTGGCGCTCCATCTCGGCGGTCGATTTCACCGTGACGGTGCCGGGCGCGTCATAGATGGTCACGGCCGCCTTCTCCGAGCTGGTCGAGAGCGCATCGAGGCTCGTCGGAGTGGCGCTGCCCGAGGGACCCGGCTGGGACGGCGGCGCGCTGGGCCCCGCATTTTTGGGCGTCTTGACCACGATCGGACTGAGGATTGTTCCCTGCGGCGGGACAATCGTTGCTTCCGCCGGCGCCTGTTGCGCCTGTGCCGGACCTGCCATCATGAGCACGCACATCGTCGCGCACCCACCCACCATGCTCATCGCGACTGCCGACGCTCCGCCGGCCAGCCTGTTCGACATCCGTCTGTACATGTGCCCGTGCCCCTAGCTGCCTGTTTGGCTGCGTTTGGCTAGCTGGCTGACGGGCGCACGAAGCGCCCCTGGCGGGCTCGCTCGACCGGCCGCGCTCGCGCGCCGGCCGCCTTCCACACCGGAAGGGACTTGCATGTGTTACGTTTGTTGACTTATGGAGTCAAGAATGCAACTTGCAGTGGCCCGTGTGGGGAGGCATCCATGCAACACCGTGTCAGGACCGATCGTCGATGATGAGCCGCGACGATTCGCGTGGGGCGAGGCCCGCGCCGCCTTCTCAGCCTGCCGGCAGGCTGCGCCGCCTGAAGGTCAGCGACCTGCTCGAAGACGCCCGCGAGGCCATCCTGGAGCACGACGGCCAGGACTATCGGCTGCGCATCACCGCCAACGGCAAGCTGATCCTCACCAAATGAACGGCCACTGCCGGGACGGGAGACGAACCATGCGCGCGTTACGGGCTGGCGCCCACCTCATCTGGATGTTGGCTTCCGCGCTCGGCACAGCCCCGGTCTCGATCGTGCCGGCGCATGGCGCCGACGTTGTCGTCACGGACGCCGGGGGGCGCAGCGTGCGCATCGCCGATGCCTCCCGCATCCTCGCCATCGGCGGCGATGTCACCGAGATCATCTACGCGCTCGGCGCCGAGGCGCGGCTCGTCGGCGTCGATTCCACCAGCCAGTTCCCGCTCGAGGCGCTAAAGCAGAAGAAGAATGTCGGCTACATGCGCGCGCTGTCGACCGAGGGCGTGATCTCCGTCAATGCGACCGTGATCCTCGCATCCGAGCGGTCGGGACCGCCCGAGGTGGTCAAGACTCTCAAGACCACGAGCGTCCCCTACGTCGAGGTGCCCGACGACCACTCGGCGGCCGGCATCGCCCGCAAGGTGCGGCTGATCGCGCTCGCCCTTGGTGCGCAAGCCGAGGGCGAGCGCGTGGTGCGCCAGGTCGAGGCCGATTTCGCGGTCCTGGCCGAACGGACGGGACAAATCAAGCGGCCGGTGCGCGCGCTGTTCGTGCTGGCCGTGCAGAACGGGCGCGCCGTCGTCGGCGGGCAGGGCACGAGCGCGGATGCAATATTGCGGCTCGCCGGCGCCGAGAACGTCGCCGCGTCCGTCACCGGCTTCCGTCCGCTCCCCGACGAGGCGATCGTCGAGCTGGCGCCGGAGGTGATCGTCGCCATGCCGCGCAGCGGCGGCAACAACGCGCACGATGTCGAGCAGCTGTTCCAGCTCAAGGGCATCGGGTCGACGCCGGCCGGGGCCAGCCGGCGGCTCGTGATGATGGATGGACTGTACCTGCTGGGCTTCGGCCCGCGCGCGCCCGCCGCAGCGCGCGAGCTGATGGAGCGGCTCTATCCTGCTCCAGCCGGCCCCAATGGTACGGGCGCACGCAAATGACGGCCGTGCTGCCGATCGACACGAGTGTGCGCGACGCCGGCAGGGCAGCAGGCGGGGGCCAGCTCATCGCCCTCGCTGCGGTTGCGCTGGCGGTGGCGGCCTTCATGTCGCTCTCGATCGGATCGACCGGCATCACGCTCACCGCCCTGCCGCGCGTCGTCGGCGCGCTGCTGACGGGAGCCTCCGACGCGGCTGTCGCGCGCGAGCAGCTGGTGCTGCTCGACATCCGCCTGCCGCGCATGCTGCTCGGCGCCTTCGTCGGCTCGGCGCTGGCGGTATCGGGCGCCATGATGCAGGGCCTGTTCCGCAATCCGCTCGCCGATCCGACCCTGGTCGGCGTGTCCTCGGGCGCCGCGCTGGCCGCGGTGGCGACCATCGCGCTCGGCAACGGCCTCGCCTCTCCCTGGATCAAGACCTTCGGCGTCTATGCGCTGCCGGTCTCGGCCTTCGCCGGCGGCGTCGCCACCACCTTCATCCTGGTCGCGATCGTCTCGCGCCAGGGTCAATTGGCGGTCGGCACGCTGCTGCTCGCCGGCATTGCGCTCGGCGCGCTGAGCACCGCACTGACCGGTCTGATCGCCTTTGCCAGCGACGACCGCGAGCTGCGCGATCTGACGCTGTGGATGCTCGGCAGCCTGTCCGGCGCGAGCTGGCCCAAGGTGCTGGCGATCGTTCCCTTTGCGCTGGCCGTGGCGCTGGTGCTGCCGCGCCTCATCCGGTCGCTCAACGGCCTCCTGCTCGGCGAGGCGGAAGCGTTTCACCTGGGCATCGACGTCGAGAGGACCAAGTACCTGATCATCCTCACCACCGCTGCCGCCGTCGGCGCCGCCGTGGCCGTGGCCGGCGTGGTCGGCTTCGTCGGCATCGTGGTGCCGCACCTGATCCGGCTGATCGCCGGGCCCGACCATCGCGTCGTGCTGCCCGCCGGCGCCCTGCTCGGCGGCGCGCTGGTGCTGATCGCCGACGTACTCGCGCGCATGCTGCTGCGCCCAGCCGAGCTGCCGCTCGGCGTGGTGATGGCGATTATCGGCGCGCCGGTCTTTCTGCACATGGTGGTCAAGCGCGGGGCGGGCGGGGTGTAGCGATGCTCGAGGCACGCGATCTCACCGTCACCGTCAACGGCAACACACTGCTCCGACAGGTGGACGCCGCCGCGCGCCCCGGCCACGTCACGGTGCTGATCGGCCCCAACGGCGCCGGCAAGTCGACGCTGCTGCGCGTGCTGTCGGGCGAGCTCGCCCCGAGCAGCGGCCAGGCCCTGCTCGATGGCCGCCCGCTCGCGGCCGTGCCGGCCGCCGAGCTTGCCCGGCGTCGCGCGGTGGTGCCGCAGGCGAGCGTGCTGACCTTCCCGTTCACGGCGCTGGAAGTTGCCATGCTGGGCATCACGGTGCCGGGCTTCGAGGCGTCGAACGCGGCTGCGGCCAGATCCGCGCTGGAGGCGCTCGAGGCGGTCGCCATGGCGCCGCTGGCCGATCGCCTCTACGTCCACCTCTCGGGCGGCGAGCGTCAGCGCGTGCATATCGCTCGCGCCCTGTGCCAGCTTGCCGCGCCGCCGTCGCATGCGGATTTTACGCGGTGCTTCCTGCTGGACGAACCCACCTCCAACCTCGACCTGGCGCATCAGACGCTGGTGCTCGACGCGTTGCGCCGCCAGGCTGCACGAGGCCTTGCCGTGCTGGCGGTGATGCACGACCTCAATCTCGCCGCCGCGCTGGCCGACGACATGGTGTTGCTGGTGCGCGGCGAGGTCGCAGCGAGGGGCTCGCCCGCCGAGGTGCTGCGCGATGAGTTGCTGTCCGCCGCCTACGGCTGCCAGGTCGCAGCCAACCGCGTACCGGACGGCGGCCGCCCCTACGTCCTGCCGCCTGCGGCCTTTCTGCAGCGCCCAACCCCGGTGCTCAGCCGTCCTCGGGGAGGCAACGGGGCCGATCTTTCCGCTACCGGGCACCCGACACAATGAAAGGGTTTACTTTGGAGAAATTCTAATGTCGGATGCCGAGTACAAGCGCGCACCCTTGGAGCACTCATAACGATGCGCCTCACCAAGTCGACCAGCCACGCCATCCGCATTTTGATCGACTGCGTCCGCGCGGACGATCGGCTCGTCAAGGTGGCAGAGCTGTCCCAGCGGCTGCAGATCACGCCGCAGAACACCTTCAAGATCGTGAACCTGCTCGCCAGGGCGGGACTCATCGAGGCGGTGCGCGGCCGCAACGGCGGCGTCCGTCTGGCGCAACCTGCGAGCGCTATCCGCATCGGCGACGTAGTGCGCGCGACCGAGGTCACGCGGGTGGAGATCGAGGACGGGGCCACCGCGCGCAAGAAGGGCAGCGGCCGGGGCGTGAACCAGATCCTCGACGATGCGCTCGGCGCCTTCATCGACGTGCTCGACCAGCACACGCTCGCCGACATGGCCAAGGGCCAGAAGGCGCGGCCGGCGCCGCGGCGCCGGGTCGGCGGCGCGACGGGAGCAACCGCCGTGACGGGATCGCGTTTTCGCCGTTCCCTCTATGAAGGGCAGTGACGCAAGAACGCGCCCGCAACAGCCCCTGAGCTAGACAGATTCTAAGCTGCAGAGCGGGCACTTGACAGGTGCGGCCTGGCCCGGAATGTTGACGGCGCGCCTCCACAATGCGCGCTTCCGATGTCGGGGCCTTGAACCCCAACGATTGGAGAAGGATATGGCCAGCCCGCCGGCGCTTCGTCGCCTCGGCCCACATGCGACGGACCGCCGCACACGCCTTGTGCGCCCGCTGCACCGTGGCGAGGCGACGGCATGAGACGCCTGCCGAACGCAGCAGCCGCCGGCATGACGATGCCGGCGCCGGCGCTGGTCGGACCCGAGCGGCTGGTCGGGCTCGGCTTCCGCTACTGGCTCACCGGCTTTCGCACCGGCGACATCTCCTGCTGGGAGCGCGCGTGGCGGGCCTACTCCAACGCACTCGGCGCCACCGCCGCCAAGAGCGCGGTCACCGATCTGTCCTGCTGGGTGCGCGCCATCAACCGCCACGGCCAGCGCGACCTGAAAACGGCGGCCGTCGACTGCGACCGCTTCTGCCGCGATGAATGCATCGCCGTCGAGATGATCTCGGCCTGCCAGCACAACGCCTGCCCGGCCATGCGCGCGTGCGCCTTCGCGCTGCTCGGCTGCTCCATGATCGAGGAGGTGGTGCAGGGTGCCGAGAGCTTTGCTGCGACCATGCGCGGCGCCGATCAGGTCTTGCCGCCGAGCTTCACGCATGGTGCAACGTTGCTGGACCTGCAGCCGGCCAGCGCGCTGAGACAGTGAGCCCCCGGGGACTTGTGCTTCCATGATCGTTTGCTCGTGCCTGGTGATCACGGATAAGGATATCGAGCAGGCGCTGGTCGAGATCCTCGACCAGCCGAACGCGCCCCTGCCGACGCCCGGCGTCGTCTACCGCCACCTCTCCAAGAAGATGGTGTGCTGCGGCTGCTCGCCGCTGGCCGTGAGCACGATCTATGAGAAGATCGACGAGCTGGCGGAACGCGGCGTCGTGTGCCCCTACGCCTGCGCCTGTGCGCAGGGCCGGCTGCTCAAGTGCGCCAGCCAGACCCCTGCAGAACGACTGATAGAGCGCACCCCGCGCAAACCCCGCCGCGTCGAGATGCCGGGCGAGCCGGCGACCGTCTCGCTCCCCGAGCCGTCCCTCGAGCCCGCCTAGAGCAGGATCGCCACGCGTCCCTCCCCCTGGGCCTCAGGTGTGCCTGAGGCCCGAACGACGGGGGAGGTTGGAACGCCACGGGCTTGGGCGGCCGCAGGGTCACGTCGCATCGAACGCCGTCGGCCGTCCAAGTCCGATGGCGTTCCTGGTGGGGGTGAGGTGCGGCGCGCGGCCCGTCGCCCCCACCCAGTGCGTCCAGCGACTTGGATCGGCGCCGGTGTTTTCGGCACGGTCGGTGGAGCGCCGATCCAAGCCGCGGACGCACCGCCCTCCCCCGTCGTTCGCTCCTCGGACTTGTCCGAGGCGCAGGGGGAGGGCCGTAGCGGCTCTCTATCGATGTAGGCTTCGCGTGGATGCCGAGCGCCTTTTCCACGCCGGCCCAGCCAGAACACGCCTGGCCCACTGGCCCGATCGGCGCGAGTGTCGTAGGAAGCGGGGTGCTCGCCAGCGGCGAGACCGCACCCAGCATCCGCGCCAGGCACGGGAGAGGCACCATGAAAGGCAAGAAAGAGGTCGTCGACGTCCTCAATGAAGCGCTCATGCACGAGCTCGGCGCGGTCAACCAGTACTGGCTGCACTACCGCATGCTCGAGAACTGGGGTTTCACCAGGCTGGCCAAGAAGGAGAGGAAGGAATCGATCGAAGAGATGCAGCACGCCGACAAGCTGGTGGCGCGCATCATCTTCCTGGAAGGCCTCCCCAACATGCAGCAGATCGCGCCGCTGATGATCGGGCAGAACCTCAAGGAGGTGATCGAGTGCGACCTCAAGGGCGAGTTCCTGGCCCAGGACCTCTACACCAAGGCGCGCGAGACCTGCCGCAAGAACGAGGACTACGTGTCGATGGCGCTGTTTGAGCACCTGCTCGAGGACGAGGAGGGCCACATCGACTTCCTCGAGACCCAGCTCGACCTCATCGGCCGCATCGGCATCCAGAACTACGGCCAGCTGCAATCCGACGCCGCCGACGAGGCCGAGGGGGATTGAACGGGCGTGGCCGTCATTCCCGCGAGCGGCAGCGTCAGCGGGAATGACGGCGCAGGCGCCTCAATCGTCGCACCACATGCGCACGAGGTTGGCAGCGCACTTGGCGAGCAGGTCGGCGTCGGCCGTCTTGCCGTGTTGATCGAACAGGCGCCGGCGCGCCGTCTCCAGGTCGAACAGCAGCTCGCGCTGGCCCGCATCGCGGATGGTGCTGCGCACCCAGCCCGCCGCCACCACCCGCTCGCCCCGCGTAACGGGCGCCACGCGGTGCAGCGCGGTCGCGGGATAGGTGACGACGCTGCCGGCGCCGAGCTTGAACGCCTCCTCGCCGGCTGCGGTATCGATGATCAGCTCGCCGCCCGCGTAGCTGTCCGGCGCGGAGAGGAACAGCGTGAACGACACATCCGTCCTGACGCCGCCCATCAGCGCGTCGTCCACGTGCGCCCCATAGGCGTGGCCGGGCTGGTAGCGCGAGAACAGCGGTCCGAGCACGATCTTGGGCCGGGTGGCGAGTGCGAACACGGCATGCTGGGTGAGCCGCGCCTCGATCAGCGCGCCGAGCCGATCCAGCTCGACGCCGCCGCTCGCCTGCAGGTTGGATTTGACGAGCGTCGCGGCCCAGCCGGCGGTGGCCTTGCCGTCGACGAACGTGGCCGTGGCCAGGCCGGCGCGCACGTCCTCGACGTCGGCTGCGGACAGCACATCGGCGATGGCGAGGATCATGCGCGCTCCCGGTGAGGGGGCAGAGCCCCTTCAGAGATGCTAGCTTATAGTCCATATCGGGGGAGGAAAGAGGGGCTGCCCCTGGCGACGCGTGAGGAGACGCAATGGCAAAGCTGACGCGCAAACTGTGGCTCGGCATCGGCGCCGTGAGCGTGGCCGGCGCGTCCATGGCCGGCGCCGCCGCCGCGCAGGATAGCCACAAGGGCCACCCGCCCCCCGCGGCGGAGAAGGGCGCGGCCGCGAACACCGCCGCCGAGGGTGGCGAGGCCTACCTGAGAGACGGCGGCCCACGCGACACGCGCATCCGCTTCTACCGCGACATCGCCCTGATGCGCGGGCATCTGCTGGTCGGCCGGCAACTGATCGCGCTCGATCTCTGGGACGAGGCGCTGCCGCACTTCCTGCATCCGACCGAGGAGCTCTACGGCCTGATGGAGAAGTACATCAAGATGCACGGCATACGCCCCTTCCAACGTGAGCTGCAGGCGCTGGCCCAGGCCGTGAAGGCGAAGCGCAAGGGTGCCGTGGAGCAGGCGCTGAAGGTTGTCGAGCAGCGCCTCGACGGCGCGCTGGGCGTCGCCAGAAAATTCATGAACCCGCTGCTGAGATTCACGGCCCGCTCGGCCGCGGAGGTGCTGAAGGTGGCGGCCAGCGAGTACGAGGCGTCGCTCAAGGGCGATCGCTTCGTGAAGCCGGTGGAGTACCAAGACAGCCGCGGCTTCGTGTGGGAGGCGGAGCGCATGTTCGAGGCCGCGGCAGCCGAGCTCGGCCGCAAGGATGCGGGGGCATTGGCGCGGGTTCGCACCGCGTTGACCAAGCTCAAGACGGCCTGGCCCGCACCGATGCCGCCGCCCGCGCCGGTGCTGCCGGTGGGAGAGATCTCGGCGCTGGTCTCCGACATCGAGCTGCACGCCTCGAGGTTCTGATGGCTGCACGCACGCCACCACACCGCAGCGTTGCCCCCCTCCCCCCTGCGGGGAGGGGTTGGGGGTGGGGGTCGGCAGCTTCCTCGCGTTGCGATTTTCACCCCGCCCCTAGCCCCTCCCCGTCAAGGGGAGGGGGATTAGGGAGGCGGTCGGGGCTGGCCGCATTTTACATCAGCGCGTTGCTGGCATTCGGTGCGCTGGCGATCGTGGGGCTGTGGCCGGGGGCCGAGGGCGTGCGCGCGCAGCCGCCCGCGGTGTCGCTCGAGGCCCTGAAGGCCAAGTACGCTCGCCCGACCTTCGTCCCCAACCCGGCGGGCAATCCGCCCACGGCCGCCGAGATCGCGCTGGGCAAGCGGCTGTTCGAGGATCGCGAGCTGTCGTCCACCGGCACCATCGCCTGCATATCCTGCCACGATCCCAAGCTCGCGTTCACGGACGGGGAGTCCACCGGCAAGGGCGTGACCGGCCGGCCGCTCGTGCGCCACACGCCGACGCTGTGGAACGTGGCCTGGAGCCCGCTGCTGTTCTGGGACGGCCGCGCGCCGAGCCTCGAGGCCCAGGTGCGTTTTCCCGTCGAGCATCCCGACGAGATGGGTTCCACGCTCGACAATGCAGTGGACCGTTTCTCGCGCCACGACAGCTACGAGCGCGCCTTCGCGCAAGCGTTTCCGCAGGACCCGCAGATCACGCCGGCCAACATCGCCAGGGCGCTGGCAGCCTACGAGCGCACGCTGGTGTCGCCGCCGACGCGGTTCGACAAGTGGGTCGCAGGCGAGGACGCCGCGCTGTCGGCGTCCGAGCTGAACGGATTGCGGATCTTCGCCGGCAAGGGGCAGTGCATCAACTGCCACACGGGGTTCGCCTTCACCGACCACAACTTCTACGACATCGGCTTGCCCAGCGAGGACAAGGGCCGCGGCGCCGAGATCGACCTGCGGGCGGCCGACTACGCCTTCAAGGTGCCGACCTTGCGCGAGCTGGCCTGGACGGCGCCCTACATGCACGACGGCTCGCTCGGCACCCTCGACGACGTGGTGCGCGTCTACGAGATGGGCGGCATCGACCGCCCCACGCGGGCCAAGGACCTGCCGCGCACCATCAGGCTGTCCGACGCCGAGCGCGACGACCTCGTCGCCTTCCTGCAAAGCTTGTCCAGCGACAGCCCCCCGCAGCCTTCCGCCGAGGCCTGGGTGAACGCTCCCCGACCTCCCCCTATGATGCCCCCTGTGGACGCCACCCGCGTGAGCCAGGCGAACAAGCTGTTCTCCCCGCAGCGCATCCGCCTCAAGGCCGGGCAGCCCCTCACGATCCTCAACGACGACACGCGCACCCACAACGTGCGCATTTACGACCCGCGCCTCGATTTCAACTCCGGCGCCCAGGAGCCCAACGAGGCGATCACGATCCGCTTTCCCGCCCCCGGCACCTACGAGGCGTTCTGCGCCATCCACCCCTCGATGCGGCTGACGGTCGACGTGCAATAGCGGCCGCGGCGGCGGCCGCGCCCGTTCGGTTAACAATGTCAAAGAGCCGGCGTTGCCGCCGGTCGCTGCCGGATGCTCGGTCAGGAGCGGTCCCGGCGGGCGACGGAGCCATTATCGCACAGCTCGAGAAGGCGGGGATAAGTTCCGATCACGGTTAATCGGCGACGATGTCTGACCCTCTGGGTCAGATACCATTCTGCAGCCCAGAAACAAATGTCCTGGCGAGGTGCCAAGGTGTCTGACCCGGAGGTTCAGACACCACCTGTCGGCCTCAGAAATCCGGATCTTCCTCGCCGGCGGTGCGCTTCTGGTGGCGCAGGTGCTGCCAGATCGCCAGCGCCACCGACAGCGCGGCGGCCGCCAGCAGTCCGCCCGAGATCGGTCGCGTCAGAAACAGCCAGAGATTGCCGTCGGTCATGATGGCGCGGATCAGGTTGATCTCGATCTGGTCGCCGAGGATCAGGCCCAGGATCAGCGGCGCCAGGGGAAAGCCGGCCTTCACCAGCCCATAGCCGACGACGCCGAAGATCAGCAGCACGTAGACGCTCTGCATGGTGTTGTTGAGCGCGTAGGCGCCCATGATGCACAGCACCATGATGACGGGGGCCAGTACGGCGAGCCGCACGTTGGTGATGCGGATCATGATCGGCATGAAGGCCCAGCACATTACCAGCATCAAGGGATGGGCGAGGATGTAGGCGCCATAGATGCCGTACGCCAATCCGGGGTTCTGCGACACGAACAAGGGGCCGGACTGGATGCCGTGGATGGTCATGGCGCCGAGCATGACGGCCGTCACCGCATCGCCTGGAATGCCGAACGCCATGATCGTCATCAGCGAGCCGCTGACATTGGCGTTGTTGGACGCTTCCGAGGCGATGATGCCCTCGGGGTGGCCCTTGCCGAAGAGCTCCGGCGTCTTGGAGAATTTCTTGGCCTGGTCGTAAGCCATGACGCTGGACGCACTGCCGCCGATCGCCGGCAGGATGCCGATGATGAGGCCGACGATGGTCGACCACAACAGCAGGAACGGCTGCTTGAAGATCTCCCAGTTGACCTTGAGGTGCGAGAAGCGCTCGAAGGTCGCGTTGGCGATGCCCGGTGCCCTGGCCTGCGGGCCCTTCAGCTTTTCGATGTCGGTCATGATCTGGGCAAAGGCGAAAATGCCGATCAGCACCGGCAGGAACGGAAAGCCGCCGCCGATGAAATCCGAGCCGAAGGTAAAGCGCGGCACGCTGGCGATCGGATCGGTGCCGATGACCGTGATCAGGAGACCGATCGCGGTCGAGATGAGCCCTTTGAGCAACGAGGCCTCGGCGAGGCCGGCGACCATCGCCATCGCCAGCACGAACAACGCGAAGTACTCCCAGGGGCCGAACTCGAGCGCGATGGCCGCCAGCGGTCCGGTGAGGAACACGAGGAACAGCGCGCCCAGCAGCCCGCCCCAAACCGACGCCCACACGCCGAGCCAGATCGCGCGCCCCGGCTGGCCGTTGCGGGCCATCGGGAAGCCGTCGAAGGTGGTGGCGATCGCCGACGGCGTGCCGGGGATGCCGATCAGGCAGGCGGTGATGAGCCCGCCGGTCGAGCCGCCGACGTAAACCCCGGTCATCGCCGCCAGCCCCGCCAGGGGATCGAGGCCGTAGGTGAAGGGGAGGATCACGATCACCGTCAGCGTGATCGTGAAGCCCGGCAGCGCGCCGCCGATGACGCCGGCGAAGGTGCCGATCAGCAGCGGCACCATGTATTTCAACTGCAGGACCGTGACGATGCCGTTGCCGAGCAGGTCCAGCATGGCTCACCAGCCCGTCCAGGTGCCGCGCGGAAGCAGCACGGAGAGGTATCTTTCGAAGACCAGATGGGTGAGCGCCGATGTGCCGACCGCCAGGGCTGCCAGCAGCGCCCACTGGCGCGGGCTGGCCGGCCGCTCCAGCACCAGCTGGAAGGCCGCGACGAACAAGGCCGTGGCGATGCGAAAGCCGAGCAGCGGCATGAGGAAGATGTAGACCGCCACCACCGCGAAGGCGCCGGCCACCAGCTCGTACGCCCGCTTCGGCCCTGCCGGCGTGTCCGAGGCCGCCGGCTTGCTCCGGCGCTGGGCGACGACGTCCTGCAGAACCAGCAGCGCGCACATCGCCGCCATGAAGGTCAGCACCAGGGCCGGATAGAAACCGGGCCCGATGGGCACGATCGGCAGTCTCGGCAGGCCGAAGGCGAACGGCAGCAGAAAGAGGCTGACCGCGAGGCCGATCAGCCCCGCGATCCCGTCCCGGCCCAACCTCATTTCTTCAAGAGCCCGAGGTCGGCCATGATTGCCTTGTTCTCACCGTCGATCTTGTCGAGGAACGCTGCATACTTGGCGCCATCGAGATAAGCGACACGCGTGCCCTGCAGCTTCATGGCGTCCTGGAACGCCGGCTCCGCCGTCGCCTTGCCGCAGGCCTCGACGAGCTTGGCGCGCACCGGCGCCGGCGTACCCTTCGGCACCACGAGGCCGCGCACCACCTCGTAGACGATGTTGAACCCGAGCTCCTTGAGGGTAGGCACGTTGGGCAGCTCGGGGTCGCGCGTCTCCGTGGCGATGGCGAGGAACTTCAGCTGCCCCGCATCGACCTTGCCCTTCTGCGTCAGGTCGGAGTCCGTGAGGTCGATGTGGCCGCCCAGGATGGCGTTCATGCGCGGCGACAGGCCCTCGTAGGACACGTACTTGAACTTGACGCCGGCCGCCTTCTCGATCATCGCGGGAAAGATGTGGCTGGTGGAGCTCAGCGTCGCGCCGACTGTGATCTCACCGGGGCGCTTCTTGGCGTCCGCCAGCAGCTCCTGCCAGGACTTCCACGGCGTCTTCGGGCTGGCGGTGAGGACCGAGGGCGTCGCCGAAACGAGGCAGATGGGCTCGAAGTCCGTGTACTTGATGTCGGTGAGGCCCGAGTAGTGCACGAGGTGGATGTAGTCATGCATGGCATAGACCGTGTACCCGTCGGCGGGCGAGCCTTTGGCCTCGCGGGCGCCGACCGTGCCCGACGCGCCGGTGACGTTGGCGATGACGACCGGCTGGCCCAGGTGCTTCTGCAGCACCTGCCCCAAGGGGCGGAAGATGTTGTCGGTATTGCCGCCGGCGGCCCACGGCACGATCATCTTGATGGGGCGGTCGGGAAACTGCTGTGCGCTTGCGGGCGCTGAAACCGTCGCGGACAGCACCGCGGCGGCAATGGCAAAACCTAGCCTTCTCACGGGGAACCTCCCTGATTTCAATGACCGTTGTTGGCCATCACAGTAGCCAGCGGATTTCACCGAGGCAAATGTGGCGTTGGACACGTATGCCACCCCTGGCCGTCATCACTTCGAATCGCGTAAGAGCCCTCCTTTATCCCAACTCTCCATGAGCATTGGACCAAGAGCATGCCGGTGCAAGACAATATGGTCTCGCCGGCACGCTGCCGAGCACCGGAAACACGGAATGAACTTGTCAGGTTCTGGGATAGGTGCGACTTGGCCGCGCCGCCCTATTGGCATCCAGACGACCATCTCGTTCTCCGACGAGGGAACGGCAGACACATTGATGACGAACCGAAGACTTTCGATCAGTACCTAGTGAGTCCTCTGTTCGGCGACTTCGAAGACCATCGGCTACAACTCTCGCTGCTGCCCGCGCCCTATCTCGGAAATCTGGCGAACGCCGACATCATTGTGCTGCTCCTGAACCCCGGCCTTGCCTTTTGTGACTACTACGCCGAGGCGCGCGTGCCGCGATTTCGCCAACGCCTGGAGATGAACCTCAGGCAATCATTCGAACGTATCGACTTTCCGTTCCATTTTCTCGATCCGGAGTTCTGCTGGCATGGAGGCTTTCTCTGGTGGGAAAGGAAGCTGCGGTCCGTGATCACTACGATCGCTGATCGCAAGTTCAACAAGAGCTATCTGCGTGCTTTGCGTGACTTGTCTGGGCGCTTAGCATGCATTGAGCTGGTGCCTTATCACTCTCAAACCTTCCGCAGCCACGCGCTGATCAATCATCTTCCGTCGGCGAGGGCAGCACGGCAATTCGTGCATGACGTTCTCGTGCCGGCTGCCAACAACGATGAGAGGACGATCATCGTGACGCGGCAAGTCGCTGCGTGGCGATTGCCCGAAGGAACCCTAAATCCTGTAGTCTACCGAGGCGGGCTAACGCGCGGGGCGAGCCTGGGACTGAGCACGCCGGGCGGTCAAGAAATCTTGCGTCGATATGGGATCGTATGAACATATGCGATGCGCGCGTGCGAATGCGCTTATGCAGGCGCGGCAAGCGAGCAGAGTACCAGGGGCAATATGGCTTCAAACAACGAGTTGCAGCTGGCGATTGCGGGCCTCGGCGCGATCGGACTGGCGTTGGCGCGGCGGGTCGATGCCGGCGATGTTCCCGGCCTGGCGCTCGCCGCCGTGGCCGCGCGGGACCACGACAAGGCGCGCAAGGCGATGGCGGCGTTCCGCTCGACCCCTCGCATCGTCGGCCTCGCCGAGCTGGCGGATGCCGCCGACGTGATCGTCGAGTGCCTGCCGTCGAGGCATTTCGCCGAGGTGGCGCGGCCGGCCATCGAGCGGGGCCGCATCTTCATGCCCCTATCGGTCGGGGCGCTGATCGATCACATGGCCCTCGTGGAGCGCGCAAAAGTGACGGGCGCCCGCATCGTCGTGCCGACGGGCGCACTCCTCGGGCTCGACGCCGTGCGCGCGACCGCCGAGGGCGAGATCACGTCCGTCACCATCCTCACGCGCAAGCCGCCCGCCGGCCTCGCCGGCGCGCCGCTGCTGGTCGTGCGCGGCATCTCGGTGGAGGGGTTGAAACAGCCCTTGCGCGTGTTCGCCGGCAGCGCGCGGGAGGCCATCGCCGGCTTCCCCGCCAACGTCAACGTCGCGGTCGCGCTGTCGCTGGCCGGCATCGGGCCCGACCGAACGCGGGTCGAGGTGTGGGCCGATCCCTCCGTGACGCGCAACACGCACACCGTCTGCGTCAAATCCGACTCAGCCGACCTGACCATGACGATCGAGAACATCCCCTCGCAGGAAAACCCGCGCACGGGCCGCATCACGTCGCTGAGCGCGCTCGCCGCGCTGCGGCGCCTGACCGCGCCGCTGGTGGTTGGGAGCTGACGCGCGCAGCGGCGCCGGGGATGGTCGAGCGCCTCGCCTCCGCCACCAGCCAATCGACGAACGCGCGCACGTGCGGCCGCGCCCCCGTCAGCTGCGAGGCGACGGCGAAGTAGCCGCGCGGGCCGACCACGCTGTTGCTGAAGGGCGCGACCAGCTGGCCCTGTTCCATCAGCCCGCTCACCAGGCGGCCGATGCCCATGGCGACGCCCTGGCCGCTCAGCGCTGCCGCGATCATCTGCTCGTAGCTGTCGAAGCGCAGCGAGGCCGTCGGCTTGTAATCGCCGAGGCCGTGCGCAGCGAGCCAAGTGTCCCAGTCGAGGAAGCCGCCGGCCTCGTCCATGCGCAGCAGCGCGTGGTGCGGCAGATCGTCGGGCGTGCGCAGCGGGTGCGGCCCCTCCGTCTGCAGGGCGGGGCTGCACACCGGGAACAGCTCCTCGCCGAACAGGCACAGCCCGCCCTCCGGCACGTCGTCCACCCTCGAATAGCGCACGGCGACGTCGACCAGGCTGCGCTCGAGATTCACCATCTTGTACGTCGCCGAGATGCGCACATCGACGTCCGGGTGCAGCGCGGTGAAGCCCTTGAGGCGCGGGATCAGCCACAACGAGGCGAAGCCACTGGTGGTGGTGACGGTGAGGTGCGGCGTGTCGCCATCGGCGCGCAGCTTGTCGGTGACCTCTTGCAGGCGCTCGAGAAGTTCGGTTGCCGCCCGATGCAGGGCGCGCCCCTGGGACGTCAGCGCCAGTGCGCGATGCCGGCGCTCGAACAGGGCGACGCCCAGATGCTCCTCCAACGCCCGCATCTGCCGGCTGACCGCCGACTGGGTGATGAACAGCTCGTCTGCCGCCTTGGTGAAGGAGAGGTTGCGGGCGGCTGCCTCGAAGCCCTGGATTAGGTCCAGCGGCGGCAGCCTGTAGCGTCGTTTTTGCATTACACGGGCTCATGCATGAGGTGAGAAACGATCGTTTGTGCGTCGCCGCATACGAGCATAACTATTACGTCTCGGCCGACGTAGAGCACAGATCGGTGAGTATTTCAATGCGCTCAGCGCATGCAACAGGAGGTGACCATGCTGGCACCACGCACGATAGAGCCAATCAGCCTGACCGCCCGCTCGGTACATCGTATCGAGGCCGGCAAGGGGCACAGGGTAACCTGCGTCAGCGGGCCCGTCTGGATCACGCAGGAGCGCGACCGGCGCGACACCATCCTGGCCGCGGGGCAGTCCTTCGTCCTGGACCGGCCCGGGGTGGCCGTGGTGTTCGCCTTCAAAAATGCAACCATCACGGTTGCATCACCCTGGGAAGCGCCATTGACGACGAGCGTCCCGGTGCGCGCCGACCCGGAGCGGGCGTGCGCCTGACCGGCGCGGAGCCATCCCATGATCTACCAGATCCATCGCTATCCCGCTGACCTGATCGACGTGGTGCGCCTCAACGGCGGACAGCGTGTGGTCATCCGCCCGGTGCTGCCGCAGGACGAGGGGCTGACCGTCGCCTTCTTTCGCAGCCTGTCGGCGCCGGCCCGCTACGACCGCTTCATGGGCCCGATGCGCGAGCTGCCGCCCGAGCTGTTGCAGCGCTTCACGCAGGTGGACTACGCCGACCACGTCGCCCTGGTCGCCGAGGTGTTCGCCGACGGGCGCGAGACCGTCATCGCGGAAGCCCGCTACGTGCGCCTGCCCGGCGAGCAGGCAGCAGCCGAGTTCGCCGTCTCGGTGGCCGAGGCCTGGCAGGGCCAGGGCCTCGCCCGCCTGATGCTCGCCAAGCTCGCATGCCGCGCCGCGGCGGACGGCGTGCAGCGCATCGTCGGCGAGACGCTGGCGAGCAACGGCCGCATGCTGGCGCTCGCCCGCAAGGCCGGGTTTGCCATCACCCAGAGCCCCGATGTCAGCGGCCAGATGCTGCTCGAGAAGCTGCTGCATGCGGCAGTGCCCGGCATACCCTGCGGCGAGGCCGGCGCGCGCGCCGCAGCCTGACGATTGTCATCCCGGAATTTGCAAGAGCAAATATCCGGGACCCAGCATCAAGCATGCCGATTGCGGCCCTGGGTCCCGGATATTTCGCTGACGCGAAATTCCGGGATGACAAACTCACCGCCGGTCGCGCCGGGCCTGCAGCCATCGCGCCAGCCAGATCATCAGGGCGGAGAGGAGCCCCAGCGCAACAGCCACCAGCGCCATGAACACCAGGACGGGCGCGAACGCCCAGATCGCCATCACGGTGAGGGCGAGCGTCGTCCCGATCAGCCAGACCCGCAGCAGCGTCACGGCCGGCGCCGCCCGAGCCACGAGTGGCCAATGCCGGCCCACGCCAGCCCGACCAGGAACTCGACCACGAATACGCCGGCCGCCGCGCGCCCCACGCCGGCGACGCCCGGCATGCCGAGCCGCACGGCGATGTAGACCAGCACCGACCCGGCCAGCGCGGCTGCAAACGCCGCAACGGGGAGCTTCTGCCACTGATCCGCGTTGCGCCCCATCCACACGGCGACGATGACGACGGCAGGATTGAGCAGAGCCGTGAGGAGCACGGCCTGCAAGTCGACCGGTGTCGGTGTCATGCCATGGCCGCCCCGGGTCGCTCAGGTTGTCACGAGCGCGCCTTGCCCTCGAGCGTGGCGCGCAGCTTCTCCTCCTCGTGCTGGATGAACCAGCCGACCATCTGCCGCCACAGCGCCTCGATGAGGTCCGGCGGCAGCCCCTTCTCGGCGGCACGGGCGCGCACCTTGTCGAACACCTGCTGGTTGCGCCAGGGCACGTTGGCCTCGGCTTTCTCCTGCAGCTTGATCTGCCAGGCCCGCTCGACGTAGCCGAAGCGCTCGGCGATCAGGTCGACCAGCGCCTGGTCGAGGCGGTCGATCTCGGCACGAACCTCGCTCATGTCGCGGCATTCGGCAGGGGGGCGGGAGGCCATGGCACTCGACGTGCTCCTCGGGGACGACGTGGGTTCTGGTGCCGGCTTACAAACTGCCGCTCGTCTTGGCAACTACGCCCACCACTTGTTCGGCACAGGAAAGTATCCGGCCGCGTCCTCGATGGCCTGGCCGGCGCGGAACAGCGTTTCCTCGTCGAACGGGCGGCCGATCAGCTGCAGCCCGAGCGGCGTGCCTTCCGAGGACAGCCCCGCCGGCACCGAGATGCCGGGCACGCCGGCCATGTTCGCCGTCACCGTGAAGATGTCGTTGAGATACATCTGGATGGGATCGCCGCTCACCTCGCCGATGCCGAACGCGGGGCCCGGCGTGGTCGGCGTCAGCAGCACGTCCACCTTCGCGAACGCCGCGTCGAAGTCGCGCTTGATGAGCGAGCGGACCTTCTGCGCCTTGAGGTAGTAAGCATCGTAGTAGCCGGCGGACAGCACGTAGGTGCCGATCAGCACGCGCCGGCGCACCTCGGCGCCGAAGCCCGCCGCCCGCGTCGCCTCGTAGGTATCGATCAGGTCCTCTCCCGGCTTCCTCAGGCCATAGCGCACGCCGTCGTAGCGCGCGAGGTTGGAGGAGCACTCGGCCGGCGCCACGATGTAATAGGCCGGCAGCGCGTACTTGGTGTGCGGCAGGGACACGTCGTGCATGGTGGCGCCGGCCGCCTTGAGCCAGGCGATGCCCTGCTGCCAGAGGTCCTCGATCTCCTTCGGCATGCCGTCGATACGGTACTCCTTGGGCACGCCGACCTTCAGGCCCTTGATGCTCCTGCCGACGGCGGCCTCGTAGTCCGGCACCGGCACTTGCGCCGAGGTGGAATCCTTGGGGTCGATGCTCGCCATGTGCCGCAGCAGGATCGCGGCATCGCGCACGGTCCTGGCGATCGGCCCGGCCTGGTCGAGCGAGGAGGCGAAGGCGACGATGCCCCAGCGCGAGCAGCGCCCGTAGGTCGGCTTGATGCCGACCGTCCCCGTGATCGCGGCCGGCTGGCGGATCGAGCCGCCCGTGTCGGTGGCGGTGGCGCCGAGACACAGATTGGCGGCCACCGCCGACGACGAGCCGCCCGACGAGCCGCCCGGCACCAGCGCCACGTTGGAGCCCTTGCGCCGCCAGGGGTTGACGACCGGGCCGAAGCAGCTGGTCTCGTTCGACGAGCCCATGGCGAACTCGTCGCAGTTGAGCTTGCCCAGCATCAGCGCGCCGGCATCCCACAGGTTCTGCGTCACGGTCGACTCGTAGGTCGGCGTGAACTGATCGAGGATGCTGGAGCAGGCCGTGGTGCGCACACCCTTGGTGCAGTAGAGGTCCTTGATGCCGAGCGGCAGGCCTTCGAGCGGGCGCATGTCACCCCTGGTGATGCGCGCGTCGCTGGCCTTGGCCTGCGCCAGCGCCCGCTCGGGCGTCGGCAGCACATAGGCGTTGAGCGCCTTGTTGCCGGCCGCGATCGCATCGAGGAACGCCTGCGTCAGCTCCGTCGAGGAGAATTTCTTGCCCCGCAGCCCCTCGCGCGCATCCGCCAATGTCAGCCTGGTGAGGTCAGTCAAAGTCGCCGTCCGTCACTATTCCGAGTTCGTCATGCCCGTGTAGACGGGCATCCACGCCGGCCGAGAGTTGCGTGGATCCCCGCCTTCGCGGGGATGACGGAGTCACTCCACCACCTTCGGCACGACGAAGAAATGGTCCTCGCGCGCCGGCGCGTTGGCGACGATCTCGTCGGCGATCTCGCCGTCCGTCACCTTGTCGGCGCGCTTCTTCAAGGTCATGGGCATCACGCGCGTCATCGGCTCGACGTTGGCCACGTCCACCTCGTCGAGCTGCTTCACCCAGTCGAGGATGCCGGAGAGCTCCGTTTCCAATGCCTTGGCCTCTGCGTCCGTGACCTTGATGCGCGCCAGCCGGGCGATGCGGCGCACGGTCGCCTCGTCGATTTCCATGAGTGTGGCCCAACCCATTGATTGTTGCGCGATTGCGCTGCACTCATAGAGCGAGATCGTTCTCGATGGAAGCGCTTCCCATGAGCGAGCTGAAACCCGCAGCCCAACGCGTGCAGGATGCACTCCGAGCCAAAGGCCTCGACGCCGAGGTCCGGCACATGCCGCAGAGCACGCGCACGGCGGAGGAGGCGGCGGCGGCCTGCGGCTGCACGGTCGGGCAGATCGTGAAGTCGCTGGTGTTTCGCGGCGCACGCACCGGCGCGCCCTACCTGCTGCTGGTCTCGGGCGCCAACCGGGTGAGCGAGAAGGCCGTCGCCGGCCGCATCGGCGAGGGGCTGCGCCGGCCCGATGCCCAGTACGTGCGCGACATGACGGGCTTTGCCATCGGCGGCATTCCCCCGCTCGGCCACGACCGGCCGCTCGCCACCTACATGGACGAGGCGCTGCTCGCCTTCGAGGTGGTGTGGGCCGCAGCCGGTACGCCCGATGCGGTATTTCCGGTCGCGCCGGCGCGCCTGGCGCAAGCCGCGGGTGCGACGACGATCTCTGTCACGTAGCGGACTGACCGTCATTCCCGCGAGCGCAGCGCTGACGCCTCCCCCTGGGCCTCGGGCCGCCCGAGGCCCGAACGACGGGGGAGGTTGGAACGCCACGGGCTTGGACGGCCGCAGGGTCACCTCGCCGCACGCGCCGGCGGCCGTCCCAAGTCCGATGGCGTTCCTGGTGGGGGTGAGGTGCAGCGCGCGGCCCGTCGCCCCCACCCAGTGCGTCCAGCGACTTGGATCGGCGCAGGTTCTTGCGGCACGGTCGACGAGCGCCGATCCAAGCCGCGGACGCACAGCCCTCCCCCGTCGTTCGCGTCGAAGGGGCCTGCCTTCGACGCAGGGGGAGGGACCGCAGCGCCTCTGCTTCGCGTGGCGGAAATGACGTGCGCGATCAGCGCCGCCGGATCTTGCTCAGGAACGGCCCCAGGATGTCGGAATAGTCGTCGGTCCAGGGGCGCAGGGCCGACTCGTCGAAATCGCTGATCTCCTTGAGACTGCGCAACGGCTCGAGCGCCTCCTGGCTCTTGGCGAACACGGCAACCGTCGAGGTCGACTGCGCATAGCTGCCGTCGGCCTCGTCGTCCGCGATGATGAAGCCCTCGGCGCCGGGCACGACCTTGACGGTGGCGCCGAGCACGGCATCGAGGTCGAGATAGCGGTTGGAGATGTGCAGCAGCACGATGCCGTCGGGCTTGAGCTTGTCGAGGTAGAGCCGCAGCGCCTCGGCCGTCATCAAATGCACGGGCACCGCATCGGAGGAGAACGCATCGACGATGATGAGGTCGAAGCTCTCGTTCGGCTCCTTGGCGATCGTCAGCCTGGCATCACCGAGCACTATATCGGGCTTGGGCAGGCACTTCGCCAGAAAGGAGAAGTAGTCCGGATCGCTGGCGATGCCGATGACCACCGGATCGATCTCGAAGAAACGCCACGCCTCGCCCTCCCTGGAATGGCAGGCGAGCGAGCCGGCCCCGAGCCCGATCACGCCGTAGCGTCCCTTCGCCTCGCCCAGCCGCTCGCGCACCTTGACCACAGTCTGCGCCATCGGGCTGTTCTCGTAGTAGTAGGTCGCCGGGCTCGGATTCGGCTCGTCGACAAGATTGCCGTCGTCGTCCCTGATGCGCTGCGCACCGTGCAGCGTGGTGCCGTGGACGAGCGTGCGAAATTGGCCGTCGCCCGACAGCTGCACCCGGTAGACGCCGAAGTAGCTGCGCTGCGCGTCGCCGCGCTTGACGCCGGAGGGCAGCCAGGCGAGCGCGCAGAAGATCAGCAGCGCCGCCGCGAACTGGCGCGGCGGGCGGCGATATTCCACGGCCACCACCGCCGCCAGCAGCGCCACCACCACCAGCGTGGAGCCCCATTCGTGCAGGTTGACGCCGAGCCTGGTGACCGCCCACGGCACCCAGTAGATCGCGAGTATGCCGCCGGCGATGATCAGCCACAGCACCAGCAGCTCCTGCTTGTCCTCCTCGCTCGGCGCGGACTGGCGATATCGACCCGGCACCGGCAGCAGGCGTCCCAGCAGGCTGGCAATGCCGCCGCCGACGCGCCGCAGCGCCTCGCCGCTGAATACGCCCGGCCGGCAGGCCACCGACAGCGCCAGCAGCAGCGGATACTCGAACACCTCGCTGAAGATCTTGGGCGCGATCAGCGCCGCCGCCAAGCCCCCGAGCGCACCCCCAAACGACATCCACAGATAGAATTCGGTCAGATAGCGCGCGGGCGGACGCGCCTCGTACAGCGTGCGATGCGCCACCATGGCGGAGGTGAAGAACACCGCGACGCCGGTGGCGGCCGTGATGAACCAGGTCTCGTGCTTGGTCTGCGACAAGGCGAGCAGGGCCACCACCACGGCGATCAGGTGCAGGATCAGCAGCAGCTCGCGTGGGATCAGCGGCCGCTCGCGGAACACCAGCACGAAGGTGAGCAGATAGAGCGACAGCGGCAGCACCCACAGCAGCGGCGCCGAGGCGACATCGGTCGTGACATGCGTCGTGAAGGCCGTCAGCAGCGCCGCCGGCACCAGAGAGAGGCCGATCCAGCCGAGGCGATCGCTCCACGTCGGCCGGTCGGTCGGGTCCGCCTCCTGATGGGCAGCCTCGGCGGCCGCTGCGGCCGGCGCCTCGCCCTGCAGATTGCGCAGCAGGACGAACGCGAGCCCCAACGCGATCACCAGCAGTAGGAAGCCCAAGGCCCAGATCCGGCTCAACGCCTTCAGGCCGAATGCGGGCTCCAGGATGAACGGATAGCTGAGCAGCGCGATCAGGCTCCCGAGATTGCTGGCCGCATACAGGAAGTAGGGGTCGTTGCCGTGCGGATGCCCCGTGCGCGCGAACCAGGCCTGCAGCAGCGGCGCGTTGGCGGAGACGGCGAGAAACGGCAGCCCGACGGCCACCGCGAACAGGCCGATCTGCCACAGATAGGGCTCGCCCGGCGGCGGCTCGCTCCAGGATGCGGGCAGCCCGATCGGCAGCAGCAGGAACGCTGCCAGGCACACGCCCAAATGGATGCCGCCGGTCAGCCGCACCGGCACCTTGTTGATGAGAAAGTGCGCGTAGCAGTAGCCCGCGAGCAGGGCGGCCTGGAAGAAGAAGACGGCAACCGCCCACACCGACGGCGAGCCGCCGAGCACCGGCAACACCATCTTGGCGAACATCGGCTGCACGGAGAACAGCAGCAGCGCTGAGAGGAACGTCGTGAGCGTGTAGGCCCACAGCACGAACCCCGGACCGGTCGGCACCGACAGGCCCCGCTGCGGCGCACCGGCGGGCCGCGCCCGCGGCGTCATCATGGCAGCGGGGGCGTCGGGCGCAGCTTCGCCGCGCGGTTCCGCCACGCTTGCATCGGGCATGCCCGCTCCTCCTCGACCACGGGCGCCCGCATCGAGCGTCGCCGCCGGCCCGGCCTCACACGGTGAGCGCCTGGCCGACTTTCGGCACTACTACATTGTGCCCGCTCATCTCGGCAACGAACTTGTCGGCATTTGGATCCAGCATGCCCGGGAACGTTCCATAGTGGCTGGGGAGGATCATCTCGAAGTTGAAGAACTTCTTGCAGGTGAAGGCCGCCGACCTCGCCCCCATGGTGAAGCGGTCGCCGATCGGCACGATGCCGATGGCGGGCCGATGGAACTCGGCGATCAATGCCATGCCGCCGAACATGTCGGTATCACCCATGTGGTAGAGGGTCTTGCCCTCCTGCGGGCGGATGATGATGCCGTTGGGATTGCCGAGATAGACGTCCTGCGAGGAGGAATGCAGCGCATTGGTGAGCGTCAGCTCGAAGTCGGCCGACGCCACGGTGCCGCCGGTGTTCATCGGCTCGAGTTTCTCCGCCCCTTTCGATTTCACGTACATGGCGAGCTCGAAGTTGGCAAACAGCGTGGCACTGCGCTTCTTGCATATCTCGGCTGCATCGCCGACGTGGTCGGGATGCCCGTGAGTCAACGCCACGTGCGTGACGCCCTTGGTCGCCTCGTCCCAGGCGATGCCGGAGTTCTCGAAGGTCGGGTTGCCCTTGAGGAAGGGGTCGATGAGGATGATGCTGTTGCCGGTCTCGAGGCGGAAACAGGAATGCCCATACCAGATGATCTTCATGCCAATTCGCGTCCTCGGCGCAGGTGCGGGGTTTGGTGCTCGTGCGAGCCGGGGAGTATAAGGCTCGCCGTCGTCACCACAAAGGTCACCATCCATCAATGAGCGGGCCATCAATGAGCGGGCCATGAGCGGCGCACCGGCCGACAGCGCGCGTCAGGCGGGCATCCTCGAGCCGGACGCCTTCGCCCGCGCCCTGCGCACGAGCGCCCGGCTGATGGGCCTCGACGTCGGCAGCAAGACGGTGGGCCTCGCGCTCTCGGACGTGACGCGCACCATCGCCTCCGGGCTCACCACCTTGTCGCGCGGCAAATTCGCCGCCGACGCCGGCCGCCTGCTGGCGCTCGCGGACGAGCACGGGGTGGGGGGGTTCGTGATCGGTCTGCCCATCAATCTCGACGGCTCCAACGGTCCCCGCGCCCAAGCCACGCGCGCGTTCGTGCGCAATCTGTCCCGGCTCACCCCGCTGCCGATCCTGCTGTGGGACGAGCGGCTGTCGACGGCGGCCGCCGAGCGCGCTCTGCTGGAGGCCGACACCTCGCGCCGCCGCCGCGCCGAGGTGATCGACAAGGTGGCGGCCACGCTGATCTTGCAGAGCGCGCTCGACCGCCTCAAGCTTTTCCAGACCGGTTGAGCTTTGGGGGAGCCCATGACCTTGGACGCCTACGCCACACCCTTGGATCTCGCCGCGCTGGGCTATTTCCTGCTCGCGACATTGATCTACCGGATGTTTGCGGGCAGCCCCGGCTTCGAAGGCCGAAGCTTGGTTGGAGCCATACAGCAGCAACGCGTGCGCTGGATGGTGAACATGGCCAAGCGCGAGAACCGCATGCTCGATGCCATCCTGCTCGGCGGGCTGGGCCAGGGCAACGCCTTCTTCGCCTCCACCAGCGCCATCGCCGTGGGCGGACTGGCGGCAACTCTCGGCGCGGGCGAGAAGCTGCAGGCGCTGCTGAAGAGCCTCCCCTTCGTCGCACCCGCAACGCCGCTCGTGTGGGAGGTCAAGCAGCTATTGATCATGGGCATATTCATCTATGCCTTCTTCAAGTTCGCGTGGGCGTTTCGCCTCTCGCACTATGCCTCGATCATGATCGGGGCGACCCCGGCCTACGAGGAGAGTGGAGGCAAGGCCTGCCTCGACCACGCTGAGCGCACGGCGCGGCTGATCGGCATTGCTGCGGGACACTCAAACAGCGGCATACGCTCATTTTACCACGCGATTGCCGCGCTGGCATGGTTCTTCCACCCGCTGCTGTTCATGGTTGCCACGACGTGGGTCGTCTTGATCCTAGCCCGCCGCGACTTTTTCTCGCGGTCGCTGCGCCTAATCCAGGAGCAGGACGGCGGCCCGCCCGCCCGCAGCTGAGGCATCCTGCCCTCGATCCGGTCTACTACCAAAGTGTGATTCACTGTTCCCTGACAATCGCGTGAAGGAGCGCGCATTTGGGTAGCTCGGCGGAACACTTCGCATTAAGTAGGGTGCAGCGACGGAAACGTAACGCATCGGCGTTACGAGGACACACACCTTCACCCTACGGCGGAGTCACTCCTCATGAAGAACAACCATCGTTCAGGCCCTCTCGACGTCTCGGCGCTGCACCTGCTGCACCGCGCCGGTCAGTGCGCGGAGGTCCTGTTCACGAACGAAGCCGGCAAGACCGACCTCACCCCGCGCCAATATGCCATCCTCGCCAGCGTGCATCAGCAGCCCGATATCAGCCAAACCGGCCTGGTCGAGCAGACCGGCGTCGATCGCTCGACGCTGGCCGACATCGTCCGGCGCCTGGTCAAGAAGGGCCTGCTGCAGAGGAAGCGCACGCGCCGCGACGCGCGCATGTATGCCGTCCGCCTGACGCCGAAGGGCCAATCGGCGCTCAATTCGCTCAAGCCGGCGGCAGCCCGCGTCGATCATCGGCTGCTGTCCGTGCTGAAGGCGGACCAGCGCGGCACCTTCATCGACGCACTCGGCGAAATTGTAAGAGCAATGAACCGCGCCGCCCACCGCTAGAGCAAGATCGTTTCTGATCGAAGCGCTTGGCTTCGATCCTGGAACGTGAATCTTGGGAGCCCGCTCACGCGGGCAAGGCGCGGTCGACGATCGCACGCGTATCGGCCCAGTCCAGACCTTGGCCGTAGGTCTGGCGGACGGTGCCGGACAGGCGTGTGCCTATGAAGGCATCGGCCACCGCGGCGGGCGCGTGCGCCCTCAGAATCGTTCCGGCCGCCAGCGTCGCCAATGCTTCGGCGAGATCGCGGCCGCGCCGGTCGAGCAGCCGCGGCTCGTGCAGCAGACCCTGCACGCGCGCCAGATGCGCCTTCAGATGGGGATCGTCGCCCGCCGCTGTGGCGAGGTCGTCCATCACGACCTCGGCGGTTTCCGGCTCGCGCTGCAACACCCGTAGCAGATCGAGCGCCATGACGTTGCCGGAGCCCTCCCAGATGGCGTTCAGCGGCAACTCGCGGTAGACCCGCGCAGCCAGGCCCTCCTCGACGTAGCCGTTGCCGCCGAGACACTCCATCGCCTCGTAGGCCAGCGCCGGCCCGATCTTGCACACCCAGTACTTGGTAACCGGCGTCATCAGCCGGCGCCAGGCCGCGGCATGCGCGTCGGAGGCCCGGTCGAAGCTGCGCGCGAGACGGAACGACAGTGCGGTCGCGGCCTCCACATCGAGCGCCAGGTCGGCCAGCACCTGGCTCATCAGCGGTTGGTCGACGAGATGCTTCTGGAACACGGTGCGATGGCGGCAGTGGTGGATGGCATTGGCGAGCGCCAGGCGCATCAGGCCGGCGGAGCCCACCGCGCAATCGAGCCGCGTGCACGTGACCATCTCGATGATGGTGGGAACGCCGCGGCCCTCCTCGCTGATCAGCCAGCCGTGCGCGGCCTGGAATTCCACCTCCGAGGACGCGTTCGACCGGTTGCCGAGCTTGTCCTTCAGCCGCTGGAAGCGCAGGCCGTTGACCGTGCCGTCGGGCAGGAAGCGCGGCATCAGGAAGCAGGAGAGGCCCCCCGGCGCCTGTGCCAGCACCAGGAAGGCATCGCACATCGGGGCGGACATGAACCACTTGTGCCCGGTGAGCAGATATTCGCCGCCCGGCCCGCCCGCGCCCGCCGCCACGGCCGAGGTGGTGTTGGCGCGCACGTCCGTGCCGCCCTGCTTCTCCGTCATGCCCATGCCGATCGTGACGCCACGCTTGTCGGCGGCCGGCTCGAAGCTCGGGTCGTAGTCGCGCGAGAGGGCCTTCGGCACCCACCATTTGGCCAGCTCCGGCTCCAGCAAGAGGGTCGGCACGGAGGCATTGGTCATGGTGACGGGGCATTGATGCCCGGCCTCCATCTGGATCGCCATGTAGGTGCCGGCCGAGCGGGCCACGTTCGCGCCCGGCAGCGGCTTGGCGCCGGGCTTGGCCAGATGGTCCCAGGCCGAGCAGTGCAGGCCCTCCTTGACGCTGATGGCCATGCACGCGTGGTAGGCGGGGTGAAATTCGACCGTATCGAGCCGGCGGCCCTTGCTGTCGAACGGCTTGAGCTTCGGCGGATTCTCGTTGGCGAGCCGTCCGGACAAGAAAGCTCGAGCTGTGCCGCAGACCTGGCCAAAAGTCGTCAGGCGCTTGGCGGCATGCCCGCCCCCTTCGCGCTGCACGGCCTCCATCAGCGCGCGATCGGTGCTGAACAGGTTCACGTCCTCGAACGGCGGGCTCTGGTTGAAGACGTCGTGGGTCGCAAATGCGTCGCTCATGCTGTCGTCCCGAATCTGCCCCTTGGTCCCGTCGCAGCCTACCAACAGTGGGGTTCCAACGCACGTCCCCCGGCAGCGGACGCAGCCCTCTGCAAGCCGTGAACGTGGATAATCCAGGGGTTGGGCGCGCCGCACCGCCGCACCCGCTTGCGGCCGTGCCGGAGTCGGCGTATAGGCACCGCTTTAATGACCATCCCGCTAGCGAACGGCTCCTTCGTCCGCCGCCACCTCCTCACCTGCGAGGAACTGTCGGCCGGGGAAATCAATGCGCTGCTCGATTTGGCCGACAAGGCCGCCGACGGCAACCGCCAGATCATCAAGAAGCGCGACGTCCTGCGCGGGCGAACGCTGATCAACCTGTTCTTCGAGGCCTCGACCCGCACGCAAAGCTCCTTCGAGCTGGCGGGCAAGCGGCTCGGCGCCGACGTCATGAACATGAACGTGTCCACCTCGTCGGTGTCGAAGGGCGAGACGCTGATCGACACGGCCATGACGCTCAACGCCATGCGGCCCGACATCCTGGTGGTGCGCCACCATGCCGCCGGCGCCGTGGAGCTGCTGGCGCAGAAGGTCGATTGCTGCGTGATCAATGCCGGCGACGGCGCGCACCAGCATCCCACGCAAGCCCTGCTCGATGCGCTCACCATCCGCCGCGCCAAGGGGCGCATTGCCGGACTGACGGTCGCGATCTGCGGCGACATCATGCACTCGCGCGTCGCCCGCTCCAACATCAACGTCCTCAACACCATGGGTGCGCGCGTGCGCATCGTCGCGCCGTCCACGCTGCTGCCACCCGAGGCGCACCGGCTGGGCGCCGAGCCGTTCACGGACATGATGAAGGGCCTCGACGACGTCGACATCGTCATGATGCTGCGCCTGCAGAAGGAGCGCATGCAGGGCTCCTACGTGCCCTCGACGCGCGAGTACTTCCACTTCTTCGGCCTCGACCACGAGAAGCTCGCCCGCGCCAAGCCCGATGCGCTGATCATGCACCCCGGCCCGATGAACCGCGGGGTGGAGATCGCCTCCACCATCGCCGACCACTCCCGCAGCGTCATCCGCGATCAGGTCGAGATGGGCGTCGCCGTGCGCATGGCCGTGCTCGAGGCGATGGCGCGCCAGTTGCCCAATCATTGAGCCCAACCTTTGAGCCCAACCCTTGAGCCCAACTCTTGAGTAAGTCCGGGATGCGCAAGAACGGATCGAACCCGAACGAGCAGGCGACGGCCTTCCTCAACGCGCGCCTGGTCGATCCCGCCTCCGGCAAGGACGAGCCGGGCGGGCTGCTGGTCAAGGGCGGCGTGATCGCCGATCTCGGGGGGCATCTGCGCCGCAACGCGCCCGAGGGCGCCAAGGTCGTCGACGGCAAGGGCCACGTGCTCTGCCCCGGCCTGGTCGACATGCAGGTGTTCACCGGCGAGCCCGGCCAGGAGCACCGCGAGACCCTGAAGACGGCAAGCCACGCGGCGGCCGCGGGCGGCGTCACCACCATCGTGGTGATGCCCGACACCGAGCCCGTCATCGACCAGGTGGCGCTGGTCGATTTCATCCAGCGCCGCGCCCGCGACAACGCCGTCGTCAACGTGCACGTGATGGCGGCCGTGACGCGCGGCCTCAAGGGCCAGGACATGACCGAGCTCGGCCTGCTGCAGCGGGCCGGCGCCATCGCCTTCACCAACGGCAAGACCAGCGTGGGCAACACCCGCGTCATGCGCAACGTGCTGCTGTACGCCAAGGATTTCGGCGCGCTGATTGCCCATCACACCGAGGATCCGCACCTCACCGACGGCACCGTGATGAACGCGGGCGAGGTGGCCACGCGATTGGGCCTGCCCGGCGTGCACAAGGCGGCCGAGACCATCGTGCTCGAGCGCGACGTGCGGCTGGTCGAGATCACCGGCGGGCGCTATCACGCGGCCACCCTCTCCTGTGCCGAGAGCCTGGCGGTGATCCGCGCCGCCAAGGCGCGCAAGCTGCCCGTCACCTGCGGCGTCTCCGTCAATCATCTCACCCTCAACGAGAACGACATCGCCGCCTATCGCACGTTCTTTCGGCTGAAGCCGCCGCTGCGCTCCGAGGACGACCGCACGGCGATGGTGCGCGGCCTCGCCGCCGGCGACATCGATGTCATCGTCTCCAGCCACGATCCCCAGGACACCGACGTGAAGCGCCATCCCTTCGCGGAGGCTGCCGACGGTGCTATCGGCCTGGAAACGCTGCTGGCCGCCGCTCTGCGCCTCTACCACAACCGTGAGATCGGGCTGATGCCCCTGCTCAGGGCGATGACCATCAACCCGGCCAGGCTGCTCGGCCTGCCCTCGGGCCGGCTGGAGAAGGGCGCGCCGGCCGATCTCATCCTGGTCGATCTCGGCCAGCCCTGGGTGGTCGACAAGGCCCAGCTGAAAGCCCGCTCCAAGAACTCGCCCTTCGACGAGAGCAAGATGCAGGGGCGCGTGCTCACCACCATGGTTGCCGGCAACACCGTCTACCAATACGCTGGCGGCGAACGGTCCTGAAGCACCCCTAAGCCCTCGAGCCTTCTCCCATGGGCCTGCTGATTTCCGCCTATGCGCCGCTGGCGCTGCTTGTCGGCTACCTGCTGGGCTCCATTCCCTTCGGCCTCGTCCTCACGCGCGCGGCGGGGCTCGGCGACGTGCGCAAGATCGGCTCGGGCAATATCGGCGCCACCAACGTGCTGCGCACCGGCAACAAGGGGCTCGCCGCCGCTACCCTGCTGCTGGACATGCTCAAGGGCACGGTCGCCGTGCTCCTGGTGTACGAGATCGCCAAGCGCTACGTCGCCTTCGATGCGTACCAGCTGGCCTACGTGGCGGGCCTCGGCGCCCTGCTCGGGCACGTCTTTCCCGTGTGGCTCTACTTCGAGGGCGGCAAGGGGGTTGCGACCTACATCGGCGCGCTCGTCGGCCTGCATTGGCCCGCGGCGCTGGTGTTCGCCCTGGTGTGGGCCGGCGTCGCCGTGTCGACGCGCTATTCCTCGCTGGCCGCCCTGACCGGGACGCTGGCGGTGATCCTTTACTACGTGCTGCTCGGCCAGGCGGGGCTGCTGTTCATACTGATCATGACCATTTTGATCTTCGGCAAGCACCACACCAACATCCGCCGCCTGGTGGCCGGTGAGGAGAGCAAGATTGGCGCCTCCTCATGAGCCACGCACGCGGCTGACGCCTGCCCCGCTGCCCCAGGCGCCACTCGACGCCGCCCAGCGCCTGGCGTGCCTGCGCCTGATCCGCAGCGACAATGTGGGGCCGGTCACGTTCCGCGAGCTCATCAATCACTTCGGCGGCGCGGAGCCGGCGCTGGAGGCGCTGCCCGAGCTGTCGCGGCGCGGCGGCCGGCAGGCCATCCGCATCTGCCCCGCCGCCGAGGCGCAGGCCGAGCTGGCAGCCGCCGACAAGATCGGGGCACAGCCCCTGTTTACGATCGAGCCCGGCTATCCGCCGGCGCTGGCCGCCATCGACGTGCCGCCGCCGCTGCTCTACGTCAAAGGCGACATCCGCCATCTGGCCCGCCCGATGGTGGCGATCGTCGGTGCCCGCAACGGCTCGGCCGCCGGGCAGAAGCTCGCCCGCCTGTTCGCCGCGCGCCTCGGCGCAGCCGGCTTCGTCATCGCATCGGGGCTGGCTCGCGGCATCGATGCCGCGGCCCACGAGGCGGCGCTGGAGCGCGGCACGGTCGCGGTGCTGGCCGGCGGCATCGACAACATCTACCCGCCCGAGCATGCCGACCTGCAGCGCCAGATCGCCGCCCGGGGCTGCCTGATCAGCGAGAACCCGCCCGGCTTCGTGCCGCGGGCACAAGACTTTCCCCGGCGCAACCGCATCATCTCCGGGGTGGCGCTGGGCGTCCTGATCGTGGAGGCGGCCCGCCGGTCTGGGACGCTGATCACCGCCCGCATGGCCGCCGAGCAGGGGCGTGAGGTGTTCGCCGTGCCCGGCCACCCCCTCGACCCGCGGGCGGAGGGCACCAATCGGCTGCTCAAGACCGGCGCCACGCTCGCGACCGACCCCGAGGACGTCATCGAGGCCCTGGCGCCGATGCTGCGGGAGCCGCCGGCGCCAGGAGTACCCAGCGCCCGGGAACCCACGGTGGGCAACGCCGCAGCTGACATGCCGACCGGGACCGGCACTGGGGACCGGGAGCGACTGCTCGCGGCCCTCGGCCCGGCGCCAGTCGACATCGACGAGCTGGCCCGGGCGACCGGCCTCCCCGTGCGGGTCATCCAGATCGCCCTCATCGAGCTGGCCCTGGCCGGCCGCATCGAGCGGCACGGGCACCAGCTCGTGTCTCTGAAGGGGTAAACCTCAGCCGGCCTTGCCCGCCCGCCGCCGCTGCAGGGCCTCGCG